>Ga0209702_10001398_pt1 | contig 46388 bp, 81 predicted proteins | sample FRY01_FD_187210 | JGI IMG/M metagenome (GOLD analysis project Ga0209702, IMG submission 187210) | Freshwater microbial communities from Lake Fryxell liftoff mats and glacier meltwater in Antarctica - FRY-01 (SPAdes) (version 2) | ecosystem: Environmental > Aquatic > Freshwater > Ice > Glacier... | reverse complement strand
AATCAGAATCAGAATCAGAATCAGAATCAGAATCAGAATCAGAAGTCTTAGAAAAACCTGCTCCTGAATCACCGTACCCCTTTGCTAATTACCCAAAAAATCAACGGGAGCATTTTCTTCGTAGTGTCGAATACGTTCGTGGTTTTCTTGGTGAATACCACCTGAAGCAATTCATTGTGGATAGGGGTTGGAGTGTAGCCCAGCTTAATGAAGCACAAGTTTTGTTGGAGCTTCCTCAATTCTTGGTGGATCAAGTTAAAAACGACACCATGTTCAAGATTTACAACAAAATCGAGGATGAACCTGAGCCAACAATTAAGGCTTCGAGTTGCGCAGTGGACAATCCGGCGAGGTCGATACCACTTGCCACTGACGAAGAACCTGACTCTGACGAAGAACCTGACTCTGAGCCTTCTGAAGAATGGATTCAGAGACTACTCAATATTGCTCATAAATATGTTTTCATTGATGGCGACTTAAAACAACTGATGGAATCCAAAGATTGGCTTAACGTAGCTCATCATAGAGACTATTTGAAAACACATGGAGCAATGCTGACAAAACAAAAACGTAAAATGGTTGATTTTCTGAAAAAGAATGAGGGAAATTACCCGAAGCACAAATTCGATTCTGCTATTTCCAATCTTGAAAAATCAATTGCATTTCAATGAAAAAGGCCCCGAAGAAATTCGGGGCCTTTTCGTTTACTTTCTCAAGATCACAAACAGAGCGTGAATGACGCCTGGGACGAACCCTAATAGGGTCAGCAGGCAGTTGATGATAAAGCTGACTCCTAGTCCATCTTTGATTGCAACGCCTAAAGGCGGCAGAAAGAAAGCTAGGATGATGGCAATGAGACTTGTTTCATCAATTTGCACGTCTTGTTTCTGTACTTCGTTGTCGTCCATAAAACCTCCATGTGGTAAAGAGACAATGTATGTATGCAATTACGCTCGATTTAAGACTGTGCTGGCATAATCATTGCCGCCCGTCTTGATAATCAATCCACTGCCGTCTGCGCCGCTATCTCGCATCTCTTGCTCGGCCTTGCTACTCTTACTAAAGAATTTCTTCAGTTCTTCTACCACGCTCTCGATGACCTTGTGTCCAGCCTCTTCTTCTTCCATGTTTTCAGACATGAAATCGTTGAACATATCTTCAATGTCCAACATATAAGCCTTGCCAAAGGGGTGAGTCTTTTCTTCTTTCTGAATACGATAGGCAATCATTTCGCCGATTTCGTAAATACGAATTCCATCAAAACTCAACTTTTCATTAGGAGCCTTAACAAAAATATAAGGCTGTTCTTCGTCTTCTAAATGAGCGTAAACTTGCATCCCGCCTTTCCGAAGAAGACGTTCAATCAACTTGAGATGCTTTTTGCCCTCACGCTGTTTACGATCTACAAATTCAAGAAATTGTATTGCCATTAGCATTGCCTCATTAAAATTTCTGGAGCATTAGGCACGCACCGCTGAAGCACTCTTAGATCACTAGGATTGCCAGTATACGGCGTCTCCTTCAAGACGATGCCAGGGAAGGATGTGGATGCCTCACGGATGATGTTGAACTGAGCCGTTAAAAACAGCATACCATCAATGCGTTCCATGAAATCATGTTCTTCTTTGGCTGGTTTACCCTGTTCGTCAACACCACCAGCTTCTTTCACATACTTGATCTTGATGTCAACATAAGGAATGATTGCACCCTGGTCGTCAATCATGGCCTCACTATTGTCACTTTGAATCGTGCGGACAACCAGTTTGCCGTCTGTGTAGGCTCCCTTTAAGCTGCCTGCCAAGTCCCAACCTAAAGTGTAAATGGTTCCATCTTGTCCAACGACATTGACCAAGAACCCACGCTTTTTGAATGTTTCGGCAATGCTTTCCAAGACCACTCGACGACGAAGCACATCTTTTTCTTCAGGACTGCCTTCTTCTAATCGACGCTGTTCAGGCTCAGTTAAATATCGTTCTGGATCGTCTTCTCTCAGACTCCACTTGCCAATATCGACCTTTCCCCATTTGTCGTTATATCGAGTGGACAAACGAATGGAGTAGTCCTTTTCGTTATAAACGACATCTTCATTATTGCCACCCGTGCCAACTTGAACGCCTCCAATAATGCCGGTGATGAACTTGCGGTGAAGATCGCCTTTCATACCAAGTAATCCCTTCAACTTAATGAAGACATTGTTTAGCTCAGGCATTGTTCCCATTGTATTGATGATGTGATTGACTAAAGATACAGATGGATTGTTCTGATCGAGATCGTCTTTCACTAGCCTTCTGATTTCTTTGGATGCCTTATCAACATTCGCATGTTGACGAAGGAAACACACTTGAAGGTTGTCTTCTACGAATTTGCGGGGATAGGCATCTAAGTCTAAGTCTCGAACCTGACTTATCATGTCAACTAATTTATTGACATCGCCTTTTACTGTTTCTTTGAAGAATGCGTCTTTCCATTGTTCAAAGTCTTGCTCGTCCATTTGCTCCGGCATATCCGGGGTAGCAGGATCATGAGTAATGTCTGGCATTGAGTTTTGTTGCTGCTTTGGCTCTGGGTCGCTTTCAGGAGGAGCAGGATTGGATGCACTAGGATCATTGGGTGCATCCGCACCAGGAGCGGCACCAAGGTTTCCGCCGCCCATCATTGGAGGACCACCAGCAACATCTCCGGCATCTTCGATCAGCCATTCTTCTAGTGCGTGATTTGACATTGTTTAATCCTTTTTCTTCTTTGCATGATTGATAGCTCGGATCAATTCCTTACGGCTAAAGTCCGTGGAATCCGCACCACCAATATTGAAATTGTTCTGCTGCATAGCATTCAAATGGGGACCAGAGTATGCGTATGTATTCTTCAGCTTCAACCTTGTCATCAAATCTGCCGCTTTTAACATCTTGTCTTGAAGATCGGTTTTGATCTTCACAAAGTTAACTAGAGCTTCTTTGCTGGATGTGGTCGCATCACCGTCGTTGATGACCATATCAGCTATATTGTCAATGTAATCACTAACTTGTTTCCGGTCTTCCCGGATATTGTTCATGATTTCATCTAATACACCTAGATACTGTGAGTCGGTGATTAAGGCTGAAGCGTCGGACACCTGTTGAGCAGGCATGGTAACATTCATTTGTGGTAAATCGAGGTCATCTTCAGAGAAGTCGTCAATCGGTTCACACAAAGAAGTGTCGTCAGCGACCTCTGGTATTTCTTCCAGAGTTACTGTTTGTTCCTGTTTTTCTTCGACTTTAAGTTTATTCGTCATAACGCAAATATATAGGGCTGGTATTGGAGAAATGGAAAATATGGCAACAACTAAGGCTACTGTCAAAGATGCTGCTTTAACCGAACAATTCTTCGGACAGGTTTCTGAATCAATCCAATTGATCTTCGATTTGACCTCTAGGATTGATGAACGTGTCAAGATGCTTATTGAACGACAAAAGGAAATTGACGAGCAGATTGAAAAACTTTTGAGCTTACAACATGGTGCATTAAATAGATTGTCCGCTTTGGAAGCAAAAGACTTCCATAGCGTTCAGGAAAATCTACACTCCCTTAGCGAGAAGGTTGCCATTATTGCTAGTGACAATCCTCAAAAAGAGTTGATTGAACTAAGAAGCAAAGTTCATAGCCTAGAAGTTAAAGCTGAAAACATCCAAATGAGGATCGGGTATCACGACCACAGATGGGCGCAAATATTCGATTTTATATGGAAATTAGCCCTAATGTGTATTGCAGGCTATATTTTGTACAAGTTGGGATTACAAGCACCACCAGACTAACTCTGATAAAACGCAAAAATCTTACTCCACAAGAGTAAATAAACCAGTCGTCTCATTATCAATCGGGAAGGATATATGAAAAAGTTGTTCGCAAATTACTTTCAGTTAAGAGAAGAAACCGGAGCCAAGCCAAGTGAAGGCGAAGCCAGCGGTGGAGGTGGTAATACCGGCTCTGGTCTTCCAGGGTCAGGAAACATCACTTCTCGCATTAAATTGCAGAAGAAAGAGGGTTCCAAGGAATTCGCTCCTTTCACAATCAATAAAACCACACACCCTAACCTTAGAGTGCTCATTAAGGCTTTTGCCGACTCCCAGAACGTCGGAGTAGGGTATACAACCATTGATAAATCTAAAGGTGAAGTTGAGCCAAATCTTAAAAAGAAGGTGTTGTATCTCACTGGCGGTGCCGTTCGTGACCACCTAAAAGGCAAAACTCCAAGAAATTACGATCTGGTTACAGATGCTACGCCAAGTGAAATGCGTATGATTCTGACCCAGCCAGAGACGCAATTTACGGAAACTAAGCCCCGTGAAGGCGATTACGCCAGTGACGAACGCTATGCTAAACTCCCAGCCCCAGGCACTAAAAACAAGATTTTCCATGCCTCTCGTTGGGACAAGCAAGGTAAAGAATTGGAAGTGACCGCTGAAATCAACGGCGAACAATTCTCTATTGCCACTCTTTCCAAGTCTTCTAAGAGTCGTCGAGTTCAGCCTGATAAGGGCGAATCAGCCGCCTCAGTTGAAGAAGATTCGGCCAATCGTGACTTTACGATTAACTCTCTATACATCCCGCTGACGACTGCGGACGGTGACAATAGTGATCTAATCGACCCTCATGGTGGCGCTCACCACCTGAAGAATGGCGAAGTTAAATCTGTCGGTGATAATCTTGAAGCTCGTATGTCCGAAGACCCATCTACGGCTTTGAGATACATGAAGATGGTCACTCGATACGGCAACTCAGACAAAATTACCGATAAAGATCAACAGTCCATTTCTCGTCATAAAGACATGGCTGGGGTTGACAAGGACACAGTTCGTAAGGAATTCCTTAGCGGTCTGGAACACCCAGATAGTGATCCTCGTAAATACATGAAGGCATTCCAGAATACCGGCTTGTTAAACAGCGTGTTCCCAGGTGTTGAATTCGATCCAGAAGAAATGCCAGAAGATTTCCGTGGCGACCGTTGGTTGGCCCCCGCTTGGGTTCTTCGTAAGAACGATCCTGAAGAAATCAAACAAATGCTGTCAGGGGGCGGCTGGTCCAAACAAGAGTCTGGGGATATTGCTTATTTGGTTAAACTATATCAGTGGGGAGCCAAGAATAAGTTTGACCCTAAAGACTTCTACGACATGAAGTCCGCTCACACAGGTTTAACCAAGAGCAAAATTCGAGAATGGATGCAAATGGCCAAGGCCAGCGGGCCAGAAGTCGATAACTTCCTGAATCATGATGATAAAGACCTAACGCCATATTCGCAGGGTGCCAATGGTAAAAAAACTGTAAACCCAGAATACATTAAGTTCTTAGGACGTGCGCCTCAAGGCAGTGAATTTGATTCTGTCAAACGGAACCTTTCAACTCAGCGTTGGAAAGACAGTCTAAATAAACTCAAGTCTGGCGGTGGTAAGCCCGTCGCCCAAGGACCAGCAGGTCCAGCAGGTCCAACTGAAGGTGACGATGAATAATTTTAGTGAATGGCTCAAAGTACATCGCTTTACAAACCGACTGCTCTACGGTAGAATATCCGAATCATGAGCAAACAAACCCTCGAAAAATGGCTCCCGAAGCCCCGCAACCGTAAAAAGCGGTTGGTGATATACGACTTCGATGGAACCCTATTCAACTCTCCCGACCGGGAAGCTGGAGAACTTGCGTACCTGGAAGCAACCGGGAATACGCTCCCGTTCCTTGGCTGGTGGGGTCGGTTGGAATCACTATCGCCACCTATTGTCCCGGAAAAGCCAGGAGAAGAGTGGCTGATTGCTGATACCATCGCCGCATATCGAGAAGATGCCAAAGACGAAGACGCCGAACTCGTCTTGATGACGGGTCGTCCGTTCAAGAATCGCAAACGGGTTATTGCAATCTGTGAACATTTCGACCTGATTTTCCATAGTCACTATTTCAGGGGTCAGCCCGGACAAAAAGGTCGGGATACGCTGGAGATTAAGTCGAACTTTATCTCCGAAGACCTTATGCACCAAGGACTTACGGTGTTGGAGATTTGGGAAGACCGTCCAGAACATACCAGTGCATTTTTCACTTTGGCGAAGCAGTGGAAGGCTAAATTCACTCATTTGGAGAGAATCGTTATTCACGATGTCCTAACGGGTGAGAAACACGACATTTAATTAGCCCTCCCTGCCAGTATATACCCATGAGCGAGCCGCCCGGTTTACTCATGGGTATTTTTTTATTGGCAATGGGGGACGAAAATGGATTATCGAGCCTATAAGACGCTAGTGTCTATATTGAAACAAAAATGCCCTGCGGCATTTCCAGTAAGTGTTCGCCGGGTAAAGTTATCTGGTTTAGACGGTGATTGTAGTTTGGGGAAGAAAAAATTCTTCATTCGCATCAATCGTGATATTTTTGAATCTTCGGCCATAGACACATTGTTGCACGAATGGGCGCATGCACGAGCATGGAATCATTTGCATGACTCTCTTGACTGGATTGAATTTGAGAAAATATCTCATGATGCTTCTTGGGGCGTTGCCTACAGCGAAGTCTATCGAGTTTATGAACAATGTTATTTGCCAGCAGTAAGTCAAATTGCTTTTAAGTGCAACAAAATCGGCGGTAAATAACTCTTTCAAATCATGGAATACTTAGTAAGCGCCGAAAATACGCCATATCAACAGTGGCAACTTGAACTCCTGATTGAGAGTTTCAAATATCACAACTGCGAAAAAGACCTGCTGGTTTGCCTAGCCGAGTCCGATACGCCAATACATTCTTTGTTTTGGCGTAATATCGCAAGCCATGAAAGAATCCAAGCTCACGAAAACATCGGAAAAGTAAGAGGCTATAAAGAACTGAACGCTCTTTATGATCTTTCCTGGGCGGTGCAAAACAAGTGGATCACTCAACCTTTCACTTATATCCCAACAGATGTTGTTTTGAAAAACAAACTAAATATTCCACTTCAATCTGAATTCTCCGAAATAGTCTTTTCCCCGTCTCCATTCTTCACGCTTGAATCAGCAGAAGAAGCAGTTGGTCCGTTCTGGGAAGTGACGAATAAAAAGAAAGCCGATTATGAAACATCTTGGGTTCCACTCGGACCTATCATGATCTTTAACAAAATACCAGAAGAATTATTTGAACGGGCCATTGTGCTTGCTGAAAAATTGGCCCTCAATCAATTATTGAGAAAACAACCTATTTGGGAACACACAACCACTCTTGCCTGGGCAATGAATCTATCGGATTTTGTGGGACAAATAATGTTGCGAGGAGATTACACCCTGACTATGACCATGCTGGATAGCAGCAATTCTCCATTCGTTCATTATAAACACGGGTTGCCGCCAGTCTTCAATAAGACAATGTTTCAATATACAGCACCAGATTTTGTTTCCTTCGGCGATCCATTTGAAATATTGGCTGAGAACTCTCCGACTGAAAGCGCCCATTTCATTTCTGAATTGGCGAAGAGAAGTTTAGCTGCCCGGTAATTCCGGCTCTCGCCAACCGTGATATGAAGGTCGGCCTTGGTCTAATAAATGATGTCCCATAACTCGTGGCTGACGATTCAGTGGGACCGCCAACTTGTCTTTGACAGCCGGATGCTTCTCCAGCCATTTGTCCAATAAGCTGTCGCTGGCGTGATAATTTGGGTTTCGGAAAAAATGCCCCTCGTCATGTTCTTCGATCCGTGGATTCCAATGAGAATATACGCCCCAGACATATTGAACCGATTGTCCGTGTTCGCCAAACATATTTGCAAAGACTTCTTTGACGTTCTTGCCACGTCCCAATTTCTTCTCCCATCGCTTTGGGAAACAAACAATCAATAAAGTATCTTTTTCTGGCGTCAATTTTTTGATCGCTTTGCCAATGTCAGATTCATCAGCAGATGTACAATTCATGAAGCTGGCTTTCATCAGGTGTCCCTTCATGAAATATTCAGCAAGTTTGTGGTCTGTTGGCAGAATGAAGAAGTAATGCCCTCGCTCCAGACGTGATAGTTCAGCATGGACTGCATCCCGACTCACCGGGGCAAGTTCACTTTCAACGAAGAACTGCTTAAAGCCTTGTAACTCATCACACATGCTGGTATATATGGCCTTCTCATTCGGATTGATAGGGCATCTCATGAATGTCGAATACAAAACTGGCTGTATCGAAATTGCCACCAGAACGGGAATTTATCGAATCAGCGAAATTGTCGAGATGTATCTTATTTGCGATTACGTCAAAGAATTCATTCACAACAACTGTGTAGATGAAACCAGCTTTCGAGCATATGTGATGGTTTTTGATGTGCTTGTCGCCGCCAAAAACAAACTGATTGAATATCACGAGACAAAAACCTGCCCGTATCCGCATTACACAACAAACGCTCCCCAGCAGGATTGAAATCGACTTTACAAAACCAAGGGTGATGTGGTATGTTAGCTCTCCTTCATTTGGAGAAAACGTATGTGGAAATTGCTTTTTGTCGTCGCATTCCTTGCTTCTGTCTCAGGCTGCGCACCTGAAAAGCCCACCGTGAGGAACATCTCTTCCATCACGGATATTCAAGGCAAATGGAAAATAGTTGAAATTACCGACCCGGATGGGAATGGATTCGAGCCAGATGGTAGTCTGGAAATGTTGATCGAAGGCGACAAAGCGATTTCTGACGGTAAATCACTCAGACTTGAACTTGCTGCTGACAATTCCTACATGCGGTTGTTTGCAACCGTCAATGGAATTGAAACCAATGTCGGCGAAGTTTTAGTGGTGCTTTCAATTGAAGTGAATCCCATCCAGATGTTCTGGATGGATCGAGTCAAGACTAAGCAAGTCTCTCTATTCCAAAAGGAACCCTAGTCCAATGGCGAAAACAAAACCTGTGACAAGCGGCATCAACCTCGCCGAATTGTCCGCTGTGCAACTCGAAGCCTTAATTATTGAGGCCAGAGTTAAGTCTCTCGAACAAAAAGAAAAGGAAGCCAAGGCTACACTGAAAGCCTTCAAAGCATCCGGGGAACTTGATGCTTTGAAGAAGGAATTTGCTGCTCTTGGCAAAGAAGGCAAAAGGCTGAGTCGAAAAGCCACCTTTGATCTGGTGTTGCCAATTCGATTCACCATTACATCAGAGGGGCCAAGCCTCGGCGTTAATGAATTCACAAATCTGTTTTCTCATGGTAATGAGATTACTGAAGATGATCTCTTTAGTCATTCGTTCACCGCCAAGCTGACGAAAGACCACAACCTGAACAAGAATCAGGTTGCGTCACTCAACAATGCCATCAGGGATTACGCAGAGCACGCTTGCGATGAAATTTTCGACGTGATCCCTGAAGAACTTAGTGCGACATACGATGCTTATGCCGAAAAGGTTTCGACCTTTGTTGGGAAAGCAAGAGCGGCTGGCTTGTCCCTGGAAGATTTGGCGTGAGCAACAATCATGGCGTTTCAAGTGTTTCAAGTATTTCCTGAAAATGCCGATTTGACCCCATGCAAACGGGTGAAGTTTGGGATCGACCCGACCTTCCCTCGTTTGCATTTAGGGCATCTTGTTCCGCTACGCCTTGCTAAAAAGATGATGCTGGAAGGGCATAAACTCACAATTGTATTGGGAACTTTCACAGCCCAACTTGGCGACCCTTCTGGTCGTGATGCAACCCGGCCAATATTGGCTGAATCCGATGTTGAAGCCAATGCCGATTCAATATTTTCACAAATCAAGAAAATACTTGGCAAAGAAAACTTCGGCACTGACCATTTCGATGAAATAGTGCCTCACAAATGGGTGATATGCAGAAACGGTTGGCTGCACAATAAAATGACACTTCCTACCTTCATGAAACAGGTAGCCAAGTTCACTCTTTCCCACATGACCAGCCGCAACGCCTTTCAAGATCGCATTGCGAATAACCAATCTATTGGAATGCACGAACTCCTAGTGCCTATTTGCCAAGGCTGGGATAGTGTCGCTCTACAATCAGAAATTGAAATCGGCGGTCAGGACCAACTCTTCAACTTTCAAGTTGCTCGACATCTGCAAGAAGCCAATGGACAAAAGCCTCAAGCCTGCATCATGCTGCCCATCATCAATGGCACAGATGGCAGGAAAATGAGCAAAAGCCTGGGCAACTGCGTCTTCTTTGATGAAGACCCCAATGATATATTCGGGAAGGTTATGTCCATCCCAGATGCCGTCATGGAAGAATGGTTCCCTTTATTCGTCGATTTTATGGTCGATGATATTCATCCAATGAACAAGAAAAAAATTCTTGCCTTGGAAATTGTGAACCAATTGCATGGCCTGCAACTTGCTCAATCGGCTCAGGAAAACTTCCTCAAGACCGTGCAGAATAAGGAACTCCCATCGGACATTCCTACAATCCCTGCCACGCCACTGTTAAATGCCGTTGTTGCTTGCTGTACAATTTCAAAAACTGCTGCCCGGCAAAGACTTAAAGACGGTGCTGTTAAAGTCGATGGCGTAAAGGTCTTTGATGAACAATTGATGTTGAAGCCCGGACAAGTTGTTCAGTGCGGACGACGTGACTTTGTTAGGATTAACTGATGCTGAAATTATTCAAAATAGTCTTCATTCTTGCCATCATTAGTACAGTGCTGGCATTTACCGTTAGCACTGCGACCATAAGCAATGTGGTGGGAATATCGGATGGCGACACCATTACTATATTGACTCCAGATAAAACGCAATTAAAAGTGCGTCTGGCCGAAATCGACTGTCCTGAAAAAAAGCAACCCTTCGGGACCAAAGCCAAAGAAGCACTCAGCGACAAGATATTCGGCAAACACGTTAATGTGGAATGGTCCAAAAAAGATCGCTATGGACGAGTTATTGGTAAAGTCTATTTGCATGGCCGGTACATCAATAAGGAAATGATCGAAGAAGGCTGGGCTTGGCACTACACAGAATACTCCCATTCTTCGGAAATGGCTGCGGCCCAAGATTACTCCAAGAGTCATAAGTTGGGCTTATGGAACGACAAGCATCCAATTCCACCGTGGGAATTCCGTAAGAAGTAATGGTCTGCTTTACAACATGGCTTTTTTCGTGGTAGAATGAGTCAAGATGAAAAAACGTAGGGCAAACAAACCTCGCTCTATAGATGAACCTTGGAGCGTATCCATGTGGGAACCGCCCGAACCAGTTCCCAAGCAAGTATTTATTGAACGTGAGACAGATGGTGATGGCAACGAAACTCTTCAGTTTAAGAATATGAAGGTCTATGAGAAGCGAAAGCGACGAACACGAAAACCTCCACACTGATAATGATGCAGCTAGAGGCTGCGTATTGATGATCCTGGCGTCGATTCCCTTTTGGCTTATGGTTGCGGCAGCAATCTACTACTTCTTTCGTGGATAAAATGACAAAAGAACCAGAAAACCAAATATACATCGGCTGTATGACCGTTCAAATGGGGTTGTGGAACCCCACTGCGGTTGCAGATGGAAGTATTGTCAAACAATGCGGGACTTGTGGCAGCGACATTCACTTGTCGCTATCTAGTCAAAAATTCATCGAGGAAAAACCCCAGGCTCATTTGATTTGCATTCCCTGCATTCAGAAGAATACCATCGAAGAAAAAGCTAAAGCTCATGGGGAAAAAGTCGTGTTTGAAGGCGCAGTTCCCGGTGCCATCGAAGAAGCATTGAAACATATCTTTAAGAAAAAGGATGAATAATGGCGTTTGTATACACCGCCTTAGTTCTCGATGAAGATTCTCACGCACAACTATTGAAGTTGTTTCTGTTTCATCCAGTCGTTCCTTTGGATTGGAAGATAATTTGTCATCACATGACCATTAACCTCGGACCCGCCGAGAGTGGACCTGCCGCTGACCTTGTGGGTCAGCAATTTGAAGTTGTAGCGAAAAACTTCGCCGAAGACAATCGTGTGATTGCTGTAGCGGTTGAATCTTCAGTCCCTAGCAACAATAAGATCAAACATATCACCGTGGCCGTCAATGTGAACGGCGGGGGTAAATCGCAGCATAGTAATGAATTGACCAACTGGACGCCATTGGTTCAACCGTTAGTGCTTCGTGGAGTTGTCCAAGTCGTCAAGTAAGGAAGAAGAAGAATGCTCTTTGAACTGTTTGTGGTGGGTACGTTTTGGTTTTGGGTGCTGATCGCAGCCGAATTCATATTCCTGATTTATCTTCTGGAAGGTGAAAAGTATATGGCGGCACCCTTCACCATATTGCTCGTGTTGGGCCTGTTGATTTTAGGCGGCTCCGGCATGGGTGATATTGTCCGGTGGGTTTATCATAACCCTACTTACACTGTAATTGGTGCATTAGGGTACTTCCTCTTTGGTACACTCTACGTCATTTCGCCGTATGTCGGCAAATGGTGGTGGTTCGTTCGTGATGTTCGAGATCATAACCGTGACACTAAACAAACTTGGCTTGGTGATTGGAAACTGACAATTGATTCTCTCAAAATAACGATCCAAAGATATTCAGAACGTATTCAGCGTGACTCCCAACTTCCTCAATCGCTCATTGACAAGGCAAGAGTGGATTTGGCTGTTTGGACTGAATCTAATGGCACCATGACCGAAGCCCTCCTTCCGTATTGGAAGGACTTCCAGAAGGAAGCCTATTTTTCTGATTGGTTTGGTCGCCAGATTAGCATTGAAAAGCCGACCCCGGATAAGTTCAAAGCCAGAATCACCGCCTGGATTGTGTATTGGCCCCCGTCCTTGTTTTGGACTCTGCTCAACGACCCGCTTCGTCGCATCGGTCGTATGATCTACGAAGGGGTGGCCAATATTCTCAAGAAAACTTCCGACTCCGCTTGGAAGGACGAAAACAAGCTGGGATAAGACTACAATAAGGCATGGACGACAAGCGTTTCTACAGAGATTTGAAGAAAGACATCAAAAAGACTGGCAATCGCAAACGCCGCCGCTTTTTGAAGGATTTGTCCGCTGACCCTGGCGAATTTGATTATGGGTCAGCGGAATCTTCTGCTTTTAATGGAATGGGAGAGATGGAAAAAGGAAAAAGGAAAAAGGAAAAAGCATCATGTCCAAGAAGAAAAAGACCCCAACGAGATGGATGCTCTTGCCAATTCCGACGATTCCAATAAAATTGACGGCTCAGATGGTCTTCAACAATCTTGAAGACCAGATAAAAAAACTCAACAACAAACCAAACACTAACAACAAACCAAACACTAAGAAAAAACCAAAGTATCGTTCTATTGACGATGACTGGATGCCGCCTTGGTGATTTATGAGAGAATTATGCTGAAGAAATCTGTGAACGAAACTGCCACCACTCTGAACAGGAAGTGGCTGAACGAAACTGCCACCACTCGCAATGACATTTCAGGCTTTGGTGACAACGTGGTCAAATTGACCGACCCTCAAACGGGACAAGTGTTAGCTTATATCGGCAAATTGGAGGGTGAAGATAAAGTTCACTTCACCTTGCCTGTTTCGCTCGATCAATTGGAGGCTGTTTATGAACTGATGCAGAAGAAAAAGTTCACTAAACACATCTTCAAAGAACGATTCGTCGAAGCACAAGAATTCGCCAACCGGAAGTTCTAAACAGTCGTCTGGCAACATTCCAAAAAGAACAAAGGCTCTATGAGGCTTAAATACCTCATAGAGCCTTTTTCTTTTTGGAGTAATATGCCAGCAATCAATTATTGGACAAATCGTAGAGGCAAGAGGCTTGCTACCCGTACAATCAATGGAATGTTAAAGAAATTCGTCGGTCACAAATTAAATCCTATTGATGATTTGTTCACTGCGATGCGCAAAGTTGTTGTCAAATACTTCAAAGCACAACCAGATCAGTTGAAGTTTTTCACAGATGGCAATGACCCATTCGACTATAACTTTGAAGTAGAAGAACAAGGCGGATATGTAAAATCAGTTGATTTTCAGGCTTGATATAACCATTAAGGGGTGCCCTATTAAATCAAGGGTGTCCCATCGGGGTGGACGTATTAACTATTTTTACCCATTGTATACAAACTAATGCCAGATTACGTCCCCATCGGTTGTATGATCGTTCACAATAGATTTCACCATCGCCGTGTAACGCCCCGCTGATACCCCTTCTATAACCCTGGACCCGTTCACCAAAAAGGTCTTCAAGCTGGCAAATTCATCGACTTCGGATTCTTCCCCGATTCGATCACCAACTTAATGCTGTCCTTTACATGAAGGAACTCTCATTCGCTCTCTCATTCGCTCTCTCATTCGCTCTCTCATTCGCTCTCTCATTCGCTCTCTCATTCGCTCTCTCATTCGCTCTCATTCGCTCTCTCATTGCCCCCTTGATCTAATCCCGACGAACTATCCCATTCGTCCCAAATAGACCGCCATTGCTTCTTAGAGTGCTTCATAGAGTGCTTCATAGAGTGCTTCATTGGCTTCTGCTCATACTCCATCTCCCAACCCTGCTGACCCAAATTGCTCTTGGCGTCCATCTCCCACTTGGGATCACAATGTTCTGGTCTCTCCCAATAATCAGCACGATAAATGGAAAATTTATTCAGCTTTAACTCTGCATCCTCTTTGGCGAGCCAAAACCAATCATCATCACAATTGACGGTGCTGTATACGATACAGCTTCCACCCGTGCTAATACACGGCCATATGGATTTCCAGTGCTTGTCCATATCCTTGATGAAACTAGCCTCGTCTACAATCAATAAATTGACAGATTTACCGCACGTTGATTCCGGTGTATAAAACTGCATCGCACTGTCTGTATCTGGAAAAGACTTCTGATTGTGATTGGTCATCTTCATGACATTGCCTGTCATCCATTTCGGCAATTGCTCAATAGCTCGCTTTACAATCCGATCACAAACATCCTGTGATGTCCGATTGTTGTTCGTTAACCACAATACCCTCTGATCCAATCGGAATAAGCACTTCCAGAGTCCATAAATCGCTAACTCCGTCGTAAAGCCGCCCTGCCGGAACTTACTGAATATGGTTAAGGGATTATCCTCAACATGCTCATACAAACGCACCTGATAAGGATGTAGCTTAAACGGCATCTCCGTCCCAGAAACCCTTGGCGTGTGTATTTTGACGTAGTTCTCACAGAAATAGGGAAAGTCTACGGCACACTTGGCAATCTCTTCACTTTGTTTTATGGTTAATTTTGACATTTATGGCTTCCTAATTAAGACAACAATATCTAGTCATCTGGTTAGAATTCATAAACCTTATTACACCAGTCTGTACCGAAATAGTCCCTGGCGAACTTCCTGAGTTCATCAGCTTCGGGGATTGTTCTTACTTTATGAACATATTCCATTGCACTGGCGACCGGATCACTGTCGTCCCCGCCATGTGGAATATTATGATGATGCTTGAGCATATGTCCGACTTCTTCGGGTTCGGAAATCATAATGGCTCTTTTCTCGAACGGTTCGGCAAGACGGAAAGTACGTTCGATGTTCCACATCATGAATGCCTTCATTTGAGTATCATCATAATCCGGGCAAGTCTTCTTAACGGTCATTGCCAGATATATGCAATAAACATTGAAGTTATGTGCCTGGAGCAATTCGTAATGCCAACCCTGGTGATTTAGTTCTCGTCCGGTTTCGCAACCATTGGTGTAGGCAATCCATTCATCGAACAGGTATAAGGGCCGGTCATTCCAATCACCTTGTTGCTGAACCAGATACAGTTGATAACTTGGACCTCTCAGAGCTTGGGGAACCTTGGGAGCAATCGCCTTTATGGTCGTCTTGGGTTCGTAGATCACACAGGCCCGGTTTTCCAAACAATAGAAGCCGTTCACCTTGGAAGCGTCTTGGTGTTTATTGCGGATATTGCTATTGATGCCGTGGGTGGTTTCGTGCGCCCATGTGACTTTGTTGTTGGCAGAGTATTGATGTCCGGCAGGCATATGTGAATCAATATCCTGGAGAATTTTCCCCAGGGCTTGATTCTGTACATTTCGCACTTTGGGCCAGGAATCAAACTTAGGTTCTATGGGGTTCGCCTGCGGAGGAGCTTCTGGAGTCTTTTCCGGGGGAGTTTCGGGCATTGATTCTACTTGTGGAAGCGGTTGATCCTGAATAACTGGCGTTTCTTTCTTGAGTTTATACGCATAGCCAATTCCCAGCATTAGAATAATGACAAGAATCAGGAGCTTAATTCGGTTGTCACCCATGTTTGTTTCCTTTAGTTTGGCGACTTGTCCGGGCAAATGAAAGTATATGGATAAACCTCCATTATCCATAATAGAGTGCAAATGTACTCTTTCCCACACGGTTTGCCGCCCATGTCAGTACGCCAGGACCAACACCCCATGAATGTCTTTTCATTCATTTTATATAAAGTCCCGCTCCCTGGATCGGCGATTTTGAGTTTATCCAGGGTGAATCCATAAACAATAATATAGTGCCAGAGCATTTCGCCGCTTCGCACCAATACGATACACAGTTTATTCTCGGCAACATAGTGCTTTAAGACATCGAGATCGCCGTATCGCAGGGCGGCAGGAACACCCAGGAAATTCATAGCAATAGGAAGATAATCCGGGCTGGTCATGCCGAAATCTTTTCCGTCCTGGGTAAACCAAACTGTTTTAGTTAACCTTTTTACTTCGTCCGGGGATACTCTCTTACCGTAGTGACATAAAATCATAGCGGCAGATGTCGGGCCACAAGTAATATGATCCGGTTGTTTTAGGGGCGAATTGAATTCGATAACGTATTCATCGGGATGGGTACGTTCTTCAACCCCACAAAGATACACAATAAAGATGCCTGAAAAGAGGATGGATAATATCGTCCAATCTTTTCTATCGAGAATAGGTAGTTTCATGTTTTACCTGATTACAGATCAAGACAACAAGACTTGGCGGGATATTCAGTGGGGTGCAAACGTCACCCACGAAGAGGAAAACGACAATTATCACTTTGTCGTTTACAATAGCCCCCAAACTGCTTGCTATATGTATCCCTGTTACGAGGGAACCAAGAATCCGAAACTTTGGACGGCGGCTGGGGAACATCTCACTCGTGATGACGGCTTCAGAAGCAAATTTGCCAAACTCACCATCGTCAATGAGTTTCCCATCACGCTCCCCACCAACGACCAACGAATAACCTTCGGAATTCTGTGTGCCATGAACTTGGTGTTGAATCCCTTGTTTCGAGCGTGGGCCTTAAAGTATTTACGGGGTGAAGATTGCACCAAAGAATCTGCCCATGCTGTTAATGAGAAGCTAATTGCCCAACTTGGGACTTCTGTTCCCAGAGAACACGAATATACAGATTGTTGCCATGCTGTATTAGCTTCAGTGATGTTGGACGATCCGGCTGTGTTCGCTGCGAATGCTGCTCATCGAGCTTATCATGATTCCCTGGAATTGCCTGAAGCATTGAACCTGGAACAAACCGCTCAAATCGTCAATGTGGTGTCTGCGAGTGACATTGCCAGTTTGTTGGCGTAATCGCCAATGCTTTCGCATAGCAGGGCTGGGGAATTCTCCCCAGCCATTGCTCTACCCTTGGAACGACATGAAGCAACACGAAACCTCTTGAAACAAAATGATGCACGGACAAGGTAGGAAATCGCTTTACAACCGCAAGCAATCATGGTACATTCTTCGGAGTTCATGATTTTCGATCCTTTTCGAGAGATGCTTCCATGCCTAAGAAACAGATGTCTTCCACTGCGATTACCAACAAGGTGCGAAAGGTGTTGCAGAACTCGACGCACCTTCCGCCCCTTCCGCCCCTTCCACAACCCCTCGTGGCTAAACAGCAGCGAGTCACCAGCAAAGTTAAGGTTGCATCTTCCAGTTTCTTCTCTGCCGCACCGTCTGCAAACTCCACGCAAACCCAACCCCCAAAGGGCAAGAGCCTCCCGAAAGATTCAGGATTGCATCATGTCTTGATTCGAGACGTGATTCTGGCACTGATGACGAACAAGTTGATTCCATACACCAACAACCGTGGTGGATTTGGAATTGGCTGTCCCAAAGTCGATCCCAAGAAATACAACCGAATCGCTGACAACTTCCGTATTGATTCTATCGGTGAAATCACCATCTATCCTGGAGATGGTGCAAGATCGCCGGTCATGTGTGACTTCCATAACCGGGCGCAAGCCCTCCTGAAGCGGTACTTCGATGGACGGGCCACCGAAGCTGAGTTGAACGAGAAGATCAGTCTACGAGTCGTGCAGGATCACATTCAGACCTATTCTGATCTCGGAAGTTGCTCCCCAAGTGGAGCCAGAGAGCGAATCGAGAACCGGGATTTGTGTTTCGGTGCGATTCTGGAGAATCAGCTTTACCCGATTTTGTCGGAGAAGTCCGAAACTACGGTTCGCAACACTCGTGCCTTCCTGACGCCAATTAGCACTTGTTTGTACGCATTGGGACACCTGGACGCCAGCGATGCCGCTCAATGGGAATTCACCAGCGTTTACGGATGCCGGAGCGTAAGCGTAACTTGGCAAGGTCGGCCCGCCTCAAGTGCATTTGACTGCTTGGATACAGACGTGGCGAAGCTCGCAGCCGTTATCGAAGAATTCATGGAATTCGTGGAATGTTACCATAAGTCGGTGCCGGGTGTTGCCAAGCAGATTGACAAAATCACACACAATGCCACGTTCTTTTTCTTCTTCTTGTTCGACAAGCTGTCGGACACGCCCCGCATTACGACTCCCAAGGTCTTGGCGAATCGTGTCATCAACAAGATGATGATCCTCAGCGATGACACTAAGAATCTCTTGAATGGGTCCAACGCCCAACAGAAGGTCAAGCTGGTCAAGCTGTACAAGTTGCTTGGATTCTGACCCTTGCAGACTTCTGCATGATTCCCTGATGCCGGTCAAAAAAAAATGACCGGCATTTTTTTGGGAATGGCTATATCACGATTTTCTAAATCTTCCCAGGACACACTCAAAATTGCCGATTTGCGATTTTTGTTTTGCCCAGCCAGGATTTTTGTTTTTGTACATTAAAAAGAAAACACAGTCATTGCGTGGGGGCGGGGGGGCGTAGTGTAATTGTACCCGATGTTTTCTCGAATAATTGTTTCATTTTTATTTATGCAACATTGTAATTGTACCCGTGCCTGCCTATTGAACGAAGGCTCGTGATGACACGAGCCTATTGGGTACACTGACACTACTTGTATTGCATACGCCTGAGCTTGTAGCCCATCGCTGTTAGCTCTGTCTCCCTCTGCTCTAGCTGGGCGTGCTGCTCGCATGAGTACCAGCCCATCGTGATCCACTCGCACCACTCGCACCACTCAGCCCATAGCTCCAAGCTCGTATCCATTGCACACTCCGCAGGGTAGGGGCTGTCTTCACACTCACTAGGGTACACTGACACTAGCTCGTGTTGCGGCCTTGGCTTTGGCCCGGTCGCCCTTCTTGTATCCCTTGCCCGCATAGCGTGGGTTGCCACCGACCCAGCCATTGCGCCCGTGGTTCTTGTCGTTGCGATGCTTCTGTTTCATTTGGAAAACCCTAAGAGTGAGGCGAGCAGCATTGCTCGCACTCACTAGGGTACACTGACACTAGGCGGCGTCGGCGTAGCCATAGGCTTCGCTGGTTACGAAGGGTTCGCCAAATGGTTGCAGTGCCACCTCTTCAATCAGCCGCACGCCAGCGACATCGCTTCGCAGGAAGCCTTCGGCTTCGAGTGCCGTGGGCAGGTCAGCCCGGCTGTAAGCGTAGACGCTGATTCGCTTGCCGTCGTGCAATCGGACTTCGTACTCGTTCATGTTCGTTACTCTCGCAGGGTTGAGAAGGTGAGTGCGGGCTACGTTGCCCGCACTCACTAGGGTACACTGACACTACGGGCAGGGGCCGAAGTAGTTCGTCGGCGTGATCGTCGGCGTTCCGTTCGCAGGGAACAGGAAGTTGATGACCCACTAGGGTACAATTACACTACACAAAATGAAAAACAAAAAACAAAAAGGGCAGCATTTTGCTGCCCTTTCGTGACGGTTAGAACTCGTCATGGAAGGCGAGTTCGTACTTGAGTTTGACTTCTTCAAGTATTTCCTTCGGGTTGCGTCCGTCCGGCGTGTCAACGGCGGGCGGCTTCTGTCCTTCGGGATACCAAACCCGCAAGGCGAAGGCGGTGAACATAATTGCCACGCCACGGCCACCCGTACCGGGCAGTGGCTTGTCAAACAGTGGGTCAAGGCTTGACGGGCCAAGGCATTCGATGCGAGCGAACAGTTTCATCTTGCCGTAGTTGTGGATCGAAGACCGCAGGGCCATCACTGGCAGCGTGCTGGCGTTGTTCTCAAGCCGATACTGAAGGGCAGGGGTGAAGACATGTAACGCACGGGTGACGCCGGGTTGAGCATCGATGATTTCAGAAACTAACTTGATTTCAACAGCGGCCATGTTCGTATCTCGCAGAGGGGTTTGGCGATCCGTTCCTTCACCCATTAGGGTACACTGACGCTAAGCCGGAGCGGTTTCCGGTCTAGCGTCAAGGAACGACGCTTGCCTTCTCGAAGCTGACTTCGTAGAAGAAGTAGGCGATTGTCGTGCCGATCTTGGCAATAGCGGCCCCGAATAGGGCAACTTCCCAAGCAACCCCGGCGCTCAGGTTGCTGATGAAAATTATCAGCCCACTGACGGTACACTGACACTAAGCATTGCCATCGTCCTGAGTTGAACAGGAACCACACCGAACTGAATCGGTGAGTGCTACCATTACACCACTGATGGTATCCATTAGGGTACAATTACACTACACAAAATAAAAAACAGAAAGGGCAGCGGTATTAGCTGCCCTTTCTTGACTTTAGAAGTGATCTTCGTAGTCGTATCGGTCCTCGAAGGGTTCCTGACGTTCGAGGATAAGAATTCGAGGATGGGGAACTGTCCCGAATTCCTCCTCTTCGTCCCAGCCCTCTTCCCGCTCGAAGAGTTCAGGGGGAGTGGTTTCATCTTCAAAATCTTCGTGCCAGCCATCAGCCATCGCATATTCTCCGTTGAGGTTTCGGTTCCTTCACCCATTAGGGTACACTGACACTAGACGTTTTCTATAATTTCAATTTCGACCGTCTGGTTCCCGTGAATGCCGAACCAATCTTCGCCCCGTTTGTGGGTTTCAATGAAGTCGTCAATCCATTCTGTCAAGGCTTTGCTGACTTTGAAGCCGGGTTTGATGACTATTGCCGTCTTCACAAAGTCATAGCACTCCTGCACAGTTCTGAAGGTGCGTTGAATCCTCAGATCATCGCCATAAAAGCAGTAATTCTTTCCTTCAAAGGTGATTTGCGCATCGTCATCGGTGACGATATCAACATAAATGGTAAATGTACCTTTTTCAACGGGTACAATGACATTAGGGAACCTGTCCAACCAGTGCAGGAATTGCTGCACTGGTTGCTTGGTATTGAGCAATTGAGCAATTGCCCCATCACCTAGCCGACAGATGGTTGCCGCATCAGGTCGAGCGGCTTGTTCGAGTCCTTGATTGATGAGTTCAATCAAATCATCATTGGCTTCAGCCAATTTTCGCAGTGTGTCAGTTTTCATTTCGTTCTCCTTACTCACTAGGGTACACTGACACTAAGGCTTCTGCGAAGTCTTTCAATCGGTCAGAGCAGCCCGTTGCTGGGTTGCTCTGGTCCGCTGACGGTTAGTGCGGCGGTCGGCGTGGGTTCCAGCACCGCCACGGTGTTGGTGATGCCCCTTCGACACTTGCCACGGGTTCAGGGGCGGGAGAACGATTGTCGTTTTCCGGTTGTCCTTTCGTTCGGTTGTAGTGTGCATTGCATGTTCCTTTGGTTGTTGGTGTCTTTCACACCCCATAGGGTACACTGACACTAATTGAAGATTTTGAATGTTGCCACAATTTGGGGTTTCGGGTTGCCGAGGTCGTTTTCTCTCACTTCAACGCTGAACTCCTTGTGATAGTGTTGGGGTTGAGGGTAATAGCCCCGTGGTGCGGCGCATCCCATGAACAGCAGGAATGCGACCGCTACGATTGCCAGCTTCATTGTCTTATCCTCCCAATCCAAAGTAATTTCAAGTTTGGTCCTGCATTTTAATCTTTCTTATAGCTGATTATGGAGCAGACAATTCATTAGCGTCTAGTGCCCGTTTAGAATAGAGAGTTCCCTACCCCTCTGACAGCACAGACTCCACTTTTGAGGTGTGATCGACCCATGAGTCTCAATTTCATAGATCGATATGAATTGTCTACTCCATAATCAGAGCTATTGTCTTCGGCATCGTGTGTCTCTCAACTTGAGGGTTTGTTACACCCCATAGGGTACACTGACACTATCGTTCTGGCAGATGGTCGTCGGGTTCCACGTTGATCGTCCAGCCCGGATATGAATCCAGCAGAAACGGCACGTCGGACGATGCGACTTCCAAAGTCAAAGAGCTTGTGATCCGTCCATTGACACGGATAAGCTGAACTGTGACACGAGTTTTGCTCAATTGAATCTCCTTGAGTGAACGCAGGTTGTTACACCCCATAGGGTACAAATACACTATTTGACAATGAAGAAAAGAAGGACGGGCAGCAATGCCCGTCCTTCGTCTGCCTTATGCTGCCCGTCGTTTCGCTCCGATTTGCAGCACACTCTCGAACGCCAACTTGTAGTGTCCACGCTCAACACGGTCGCCACCCAAGTCGATGGCACGTTCAACGATTTCTGCCGGGTTTCGCTTGCCGAGGAAAGCGGCAAGATCACGGGCCGAGTATTGCGAGATATACTCCTTCAGGAAGTCAAACAAACCACGTTGGAAGGGGCTTTTTCGAGCGTCCTTATGCAATCTGCTTCCGTTGTGCTTCCAGACGGCGAGAACGGTCAGGAAGGTGTGCAGAAAGTTAGCACCAAGTTCCCAAGCGTCAAACAACGGTGTGAAGCCGTTGAGGTCCGCTGTGTTGCTGTTGTAGCCATCTTCGTTCGGTGTGCTGAAGCCGACTCGTGACAAGGCCGCATCAATGTCCAAAGCGAACTTGTATTCGCTTTGGAAGGCCGCAGCGAAGGCATCCCACGGGGCCATTCGCTTCGAGTTTTGCGTAAGTTCATAGAACACAGCGCCAGCCTCTTGCTCGTTCAGAGTGAAGAAAACGTCAGCCGTCCACTTCTTGTAGCCTTGATCCAACAACACAGCAATTGTGTGTCGTCCGTCAATGCTTTGCAGCAGACGAGTTTTTTTGTTCCACAACAAGATCGGATTGCGGACTGCGTTCTTGTTGAACGTCGCAGCAATTTCGTTCTTGTGAGCCTTGCTGAACTTGCGAAAATTCGTGCCATTCTCCTTACGGTCGATGGTTTCGAGATCGAGCGTGACTTGATAAGAGCCATTTGCATTCCGCAGGTTGCTGATGATCGTGATACCAGCATTCTTGTACGCATTGGTCAAACGCATTGTTCAAATTCCTTCGCATTGTGAAGTGATCGGCCACACCCACTAGGGTACACTGACACTGAGGAGCACTGAGGATCACTGAGGAGCAGTTTGTTTTCCACTACCCCATAGGGTACAAATACACTACAAAAATAAACAAAAAAGGACGGGCATTGCTGCCCGTCCCTGCCTTATGCTGTGATGAAGTTCAGAGTTCCATCGACTTCGACCGACACCATTTCCTGACTCATGTCGCTGGCAATCTCCTTTGCCAGTTCAATCACTTTGTCTAGTTTGGTCAGCCCCTCTTCGTCGGTGAAGGCTTGAACGATTGTCACGTTCTCTTCAATCAACCCGTGTTCGGGTGAATGCCATCCTCCTTGCCCGTTGTAGGTCGTAAACCCACCGAACAAGCCAGCCAGCTTGATTTTGCTGGCTCGCAACCACTTGGCAATTTGGTCAGCCGGTGCTGGCACGTTGCCGTTGATTGTGGAAGGAATGTAAATTGCAATTTTGTGGCTCAACATCGGTCGCCTTTCGCAGAAGTGAAGTGTTCCTTGCACCCAATAGGGTACACTGACACTAGCCCCAAACTTCTTTCATCATTTTGGCGGGAGGGTCAGGTCGCAATTGAGAAGGAATCTCGAACGATTGCAGGATCAGGAACGTGGGAATATCCTGCCCTTCGGGGATTCGCAGGATTGTGTCTTTCGGCTTGACGTTCAGGTCATTGGCCGCAGCTTGCCAGCCCTGCCCATTGTCACCGATCAGGATCATGTTTCTCAGTCCGAAACTATTGTGGTTGCTTGACACAGCCACGACTTTCAATTGAACCATTGTCGTTCTCCGCAGGGTTGATTGATCGTTACACCCCATAGGGTACACTGACACTAACATTCGGCGAAGAAGTTGACTGCCTTTTGCAACAGCGTCAGGGTGTTGAGTCTCACGCTGACTTTCCTTGGCACACCGCTGACCAAATACCACTTGTAAAACCGCCCGTAATAGATGGCAATCTTCTTGCGTTCAGCAGGGGTAAACGTGGCTTCCCAGCGTCGTTTGTGTTTTCCTGCCGATTTCTTGTCCCATGCTTCGACGATGACCGGGAAAACCACGGCTTTCTGGAAGGCTTCACCGCTGAAGACTGGCAGCAACGTCATTGCCTTGCCGTCTTGCAGTTCGTCCAATTGGGAATATTCCGCAGGTGATTCGGGCCGCATGTCCATTGACCGGGTGTTGCGTTGATCGCCAATGTCAAAATCGTACACGGCTCTTGTCTCCAAGTATTGGTCTTGTGTTTTCCATCTCATCGTTACACCCTCTAGGGTACACTGACACTACCTTACACTCTCTCCCCTTGCGGGGTTGTAGGCGTGTTCTGACGCCTCGTTGTTCGGCATTTTATTGCCTACAGTGTAAGCAGGGTGCGGAGGGCATCGAACCCCCATCTCTTCATCTTCTTAAACCAACGCTGTACACACGTTGACCGCATTGACCGTGGAACCCCGATCAATCGCTACAATATTGATGAATGCTCTAGCCAGTTGAGCTACGCTCCCGTATTGTTTGCTTGCTACACCCATTAGGGTACAATTACACTACGCAAATAAAAACAAAAAAAAGGCAGGTTGGGCCTGCCCCGTCTTGCTGGTTGTTAACCCGCTTTCATTTCACACGTCAGTCAGCACGATGCTGCCCATTGCTGACGTGAGGCCATCACTTTGCTGATCCTGCCCCGCTCTAACGTGGATGACTACGCCGGGGAGTTAGCGGATTTTAGTGGCCCATTGGTTTTTCTCTCCTTATGTTGAAGACTGAGGCTTGCCAAGGCCGATGTTTGGGAGGCGTTACGCTGTAGGGTACACTGACACTAGGCCGCTTTTTTGACGGCCTTGATGACCTTGATCTGCGTCAGTTTCTTGTACCGGATGTTGAAGGTGCCACCCTCACGTTCGGCGTCCTGTTTGTTGATTTGCCGCCCGTCGTCGGGGTGGCCAAACGAGTTGATCGTGAAGTCCTTGCCAGCGTCCCAGTCCGCTTGGACTTCTTTGCCGTTTTTGTAGTCACGATCGTAGGAAGGGGTCAGGGTCAGGGCCATCGCAGTTCTCCGTGGTTGAAGGATTCGTTTCACACCCATTAGGGTACACTGACACTATCGGGTGCTGCAATCATGGTAAGTGAAATACGAATGACTGCCGTTGTGGTGTTCAATTTTCTGCATTCGCCAGTTCGACAGCCCACCCTTGAGGCAAAAGCACTCATAAGTGACGGCATTTGAACGACTTACGGCGAAGATGGTTCCGTCATAACGCAAGACGAAGCCGTTGTGGGTATTTTTTTGCATTGTGTTCTCCTTACCCCATAGGGTACACTGACACTACTTCAGATAAACTGACACTACTTCAGATAAACGATGCCGTTCGGCATGATTGTCTTGCGGAAGTCATCGTTGAAGACGTTGCCCCGTGCGTGCTTGGCGGGAGCTTTGAACCCGGCTGGCTTGTGAATGTCGCCAGCCTTGAGCGTTCCCAGCGTCTTCGTGTGACCGTCTTGTAAAGCGATGAAGGCGTAAACCGATGACACCTCCGGTTCGCCTTCGTGTGGCACGTCCAGCGTCACCACACGCACCCATTTGCTGCTGATATAGTCAGCACGATGCAGGGGCGACTTGGCAAAGGTGAAGCCTTGACGTGCCCAATGCGCTGCCGACACTTCGTCAGCGGCCTTCACAAACTCTTCGATCTTGGCGTTCAGGTCGGCATTCGTCATGTTCATTCTCGCAAGGGTTTGATGTTCTTCACACCCCATAGGGTACACTGACACTAGACCAGTTCAGCAATCTGCTTTCGCAGTCTTGCAATTTGTTCGGTGAACTTTTGGCGTGCTTCTTGACGATCTTTTGGTTCTTCATGCCAAGCCGGTACGGTTTCACCATAGATTTTTTTCCAATCACTGAAGTCATCGACGACTCTTTCCAGCCTGTTTTCTAATTCTCTCTGATTCATGTTTCCCCCTTTATTTACCAGTTCGGCACGGATAAGTTTTGCGACATTCCGAATGGTCGCCCCTAAACAGCAAGGCTTTGCAATGGTTTCCTGTTCCGCATCAATCACATTGCAGTGTGATTCACTAGGCAAGGGCTTGGTGCATCACCCATTTGTCATCTTCGGGGAATTAGCCATTCATTGGTTTTTCTCTCCTCATGGTTAGGCTCAGGCAATACTGCAATACCACTTGAGCGGCCTCGTCGCATGTTTTGTAGGGTACACTGACACTATCGTTCGCTGGTCAGCATGAGAACTCGATGTGTATTCACTCCGTCGATGCTGCCAAGTTCAGCATATAACTGGAGCTTTCCTTCGGGAAAGTCCGTGTATTCGATTTCCTGAGTGATTGCAGGCGGCACGTCGGTGTCGGCTCTGACTGTCAACACGCCTTTGGAACCTGTGACTTCCAGCGTCCAAAGCTGAAAGTCACGCAGATCACCCTTTTTGAGCTTTGGATCAAGCTGATGTGATGCAATGGCATCAACCAGCCACGCAGCACCATTTTCAGCAAGGTAATGCACACCTTCGGTGTAATGAAGCGCCCCGCCAAACCAGTGGCGAAACCATCTTTCGCTTCCTGTAAAATGAGCAAGTTCGTTTAGTTGAATCGGCATGTTTGTTTCTCGCAGGGTTAAATGTTCTTCACACCCCATAGGGTACACTGACGCTAGGCGTCTTTGATCTCGAATTGGTCACAGGCAGCACTCACGGCGACTTCAATGTCCTGCCCGGCCTTGCCCGCAGCAATTCCCGCAGCGTGAATCTTGCCCAAGTCCATGATGTTGAACTGGCGACGATTGCCGACCTTGTTGAAGGCGGCTTCGGCGGCGGTTTCAATTCGCTTTTCTTCTTTTGTCTTGCGTGCCATCTTGTTCTCTCGTAGAAGGTTTGCTTTACACCCCATAGGGTACAATTAGACTAAGTGTATTTGTACCCTGTTTGTTTTTTTTGGCAGGTGCCACCGTGGGGCATCAATGGCGTTGGGCTGGAACCCTCTGCTGTTGATGTCCAGCCCCTCGCTGGCCCTTACCTTCCTTCATTCGTCGATGACGAATGCAACGTCGTCTTTTTCGCCAGTAGTGTTGCTACTGTAAATGCTGATCTGCATGTTGGTTCCTTTCACGCACTAGGGTACACTGACACTAATCGTCGTCATTTTCTGGTGCTATGTCGTCATAACTCAACAGGTCGATCAATTCGTTGCGGTTGTCAAGGATTGACTGAATGAACTTGATTCGATCCCGGTTGGGCATGTTCTCGAAGCCGGGCCGGGTTCGTAGGAACTTCTCAATCAAGTTCTCACGATGGTCAACAGCCTTCTGGAAGGTGCGAAACTGCTGTCCTTTGGTTTCGTATAAAGTGACGGACTGAATCATGGCAACCCTTTCGCAGTGGAAGATAAAAAGTGCAATCAACCCGACTCTCTATCCCCTTTGACCCGATGGGTGGTAGACAGGATGATCGGAATGTCACGGTTACGCTGTACTTGCCTAGAATTTTTCGAGCGTTGCCGGGTTGACTGCACCCTTTAGGGTACACTGACACTACTGGCAACCAGTTCCTTCAGTCGAACAATCATCGCTTTGGTTTCGACAATCTCTTGCCGGGCTTTCTTCAGAACCAACCGTTGGGCCTTCAGGCCGTCTTGGTAGCTCTTGAGTTCAGCCTTCCATGCTTCCGTTATCGTGGTGAAGTAGCTGCCGATGCTGCACGAGATACGTCGTGAGTTCTTAGGGTCGAACACTGTCCACGATTCAGCATACGCACCTGGTTGCCAGTAGTGTGCGGCAATGCTTTGTTCTCGGAACAGCACTGTTTCCAGTTCGCCGTTCCAACATCGGTAGAGTCGTTGGTTTCGCTGAGGCACTTTCGCAGTTTTCATTGTGTTCTCTTTTGTCGAAGTGGGTTTCACACCCACTAGGGTACACTGACACTAGCTTTTTCTTGTTTCTCTGCATCAAGCAGGGACTTGATTGCAAAGACTCTCGGAACACATTGCCCGCATCCTCGTAGTCAAACAGTAGGGTACAATGACACTTAAAGCCAACGGCGACCTTCCTCGAACTTTGTCCTCGATTATCATTCTTCAAGTAGATGAGAAGCCGCAATCCCACGAGAAGCCGCAAGCCCTGCTTCGTTATAGGCAATGAGTTTTGCCTTCATTGCTTCTGACCAGCCGTCTTGATTTTCCTCGACTGGCTCGCCGAACATTTTGCACACGTCGTCCGACCCGATCCCGTTTATTAGCCAGGAATCCCAGCCACCATCCGGCGTTGACACGTCCCCCGATTCATCGATTTGGATTGCGATGTCGAGCGCTGCCAACTTTCGAATGTCCTGAATTGCTACGGTCATTGTCTTCTCCTGTTAGGTAACGCTTATGTCCTGGTCACTCGGCGTATGCGGTTCCTTGCCAGGACAAGTACAGCGTAACCGTGACATTCCGATCATCTTGTCTGCGACCACTAGGGTACACCGACACTAATGAATGCCTCACATCCTCAGATAGTATGGTGATCTTGCCATATCCTCAGATAGAATCAAGATCGCTTCATCGTGTTCGTAACCCTTGGGGTACAATTACACTAAACAAAACAAAGAAAAAGAACGGGCATTGCTGCCCGTCCTCCCGACTAGATCTGTTCGACCACGGCAACCGCCTAGGGCGCATTGACTTCTTCGATGCTGACCTTGACCGTGGTTGCCCCGCTCTTGGTCTTCTTTGGCAGCTTGTTGGTGATTTCCCGAACATGCGCCATTGCCTCCTGAATGTCCTTCGTTTTGGATTCGATATCTTCCGAAGCCTTGTCACCCCACGACAGGGCTTCGGTCATTGCTTCGACCAACAGCTTCTTGGACAGTTCCCGCTGGAACCCCGACTTTTCCAGCAACAGGGCCAGCGTCGGAAGGAGTGGAATGTCCACGGTTGGCGTGTATTCACCATCTAAAGCCTTCTTGATCTGACCTTTGATTCGCAAGGTGACGACCTGATCGACATTGTGAGTGCCGGGTGTGGCCTTGAATTCCTTCGTGTCTTTGCCAAAAGAATTCGCAATTGCCAGTTTCAGAAGATTGTTTATCATCGCATTTCCTTTCAAGGAGGTTTGTTCGTAACGACCACTAGGGTACACTGACACTACAACTACAACGCTCGTCGCAGCAATGCGGCTTCGGCATGAAATCGAACGTCTCGCAAAAAAACCATGACACACACCTTTTCTAAGCATTATTCATCTTCGTCAGTTAGGGTACAATTACACTACACAAAATTAAAAAGAAAAACCGAAGGGCGTCCCCTTCGGTTTTTTGATGCACTATGCAAAAGCAAGTGGCTGACTTTCACCCGTCCAGTCGTTTCAGCACTGCCCTTTCTTCGTTCGATTGGACTCAGTGTGGCCACACTGATTCAGAGCGATATTGTGGGAGGGGCTTACCCTCTTACCTTCGCACTCTGTCCTATCGACTTATTCCGGGTCGATCCTTTCAGGACACGTTCTGTACTTACTCCTGTGGCTCTCGGCGTTCCACCCGTGCAGGGTGTTGTAATTTTCGGTTACACCCTCCAGGGTACACTTACACTAGACAATCTCTTCTCCATATACCATAGGAGTATGGTATATGGAGTCAATAAAGGGCAGCATTGGGCAGCATTGGGCAATACCAGACACCTTTTTGTCATTCCATGACTTATTCTGACTTTACCATCCATTGTGGTAAGCCTCCCGAAGTTCTGCCAACGAAAAAGTCATGTCACGCTGACCTTCATTGGCGTTTTCATTCCGAAAGTAGTAGCTGCCCCTGGCACGTCGTTTGAGCAGCCACCCGCAGGATTCAATGTAGCGAATGGCCTCACCCACCTTCACAACTTCCGCAACGTCGGTGGTTGTTACGCCCTTCACAAGTTGGCGATCAATACTCATCATGACTCCTACGGGGAATGAATCGTTTCACACCCCGTAGGGTACACTGACACTACGATTGCCATTTTTTCGGCAGTGCCACTTGGTAAACCTTGGCTTGCGATTCGGCGATAAAGTAGCTGGCTGGAATGTAGGCAACCATCTTCTGGCGACCATCTCCGGGGTCTTTCTGAATCTTCAACTCCAGCTTCAGCCCGTGGACATAGTAGCGAAGCGTCGAACTCACCGCCCCAACAACTGAGAACCCGTCTCGCCGGGCATTCTGAGTCATCTTGGCTACGGTATCCTTGGCCAGTTGGGTTGGCACCATCACAACCGTATGTCGATCAGCCAGAAGCACGGCGTACTCTTTGGCGTCACCAAACATATCACGACCCAGCTTGTTCTTGGGATCGTCCCAATCGAAGAATTTGTCGTAGACCTCAAACAACAGGTCTTCGCCAACTTCTCGGTATTTGATTTGCAACGCAACTCGACCAGTTGGATAAGCAATCCAACGGTCAACCTTACGTTCTTTGTCCTCAAACTCAGTCGCATCAATAATCGGCAGTCCGATCTGATCTTTCAAAGCAACGGCAATTTGCCGCTCTCGTTCTCTTCCATGACGGACACGAGTTCTGGGATCAAGACTTCCGGGACGGGTAATCACATTCACCATGTTCTCCTTTTCTTACCCCGTAGGGTACACTGACGCAAGGTGTAGCCGCCCGAAGGCGGCACACGGTTTAGGCACCAATCAGTTGGAGAAGTTCGTTCTTCTTCTTCAACCCGACGATTCGCTCGCCCGGTTTTCCGTCCTTGAACACCAGCAAAGCTGGGATGTAGGTGATTCCATAGCGACCAGCCAGTTCAGGCTCCTCGCTAACGTTAACCGTCACAACCTTGGCCCCGGTTGCTGAGACTTGTTCCAAAATTGGTTTCAAGGCTCGGCAAGGACCGCACCATGCAGCCCAAAAGTCCACCAGAACTGGTTCCGCTGATTCAATCACTTCTTGATTGAAGTTTTTCAATCCAACAGCATTCACGCCCATTGTCCACCGACCTTTCACAAGTTGTAAATCAAAAGACCCTGACGATCACTAGGGTACACTGACACTAGCGGTCATCAGGGTCAGGTTTTTATTCCATCAGTTCCAACATGGCGGGCTTCCGCTTTCGGAAGTATCCCGTCAAAGTTCGATCAAGAAACCCATATTCACCACGCTTCGCTTCATTGGCGATGTACTGCCAAATGAACAGCGGGTTGTTGTGACGATTCACCACAATCGCCTTCCAAAGCAGGCTGGGAACGTAATACGGACCAGCTTCATCAACCATGTGTTCCAGCAAGTGCTGGACGCCTAGCGGCTCTTGCAAGGGGTCAGCAGTCTCTTCAACAGGCTTACCATAAGAGAAGTAGCAAGCCCAGCAGTCTCCAGGCCCCGGAGCTATAGGCTGGACCCCAGCTAACGCTCCGACTTTCCATTCCGATTGCACGCTGGCTCCCGTCTTCATCCCCACGGCAATGACATGCTCACCGAACCCCTTGATGTACTTGCGTACCATCTTGTCCAGCTTACGCTTCTTCGACTCCGTTTCCTTCACGCCACGTTGCGGGGTCAACACCTTGCCTTCACTGTCAACCCGGACACCATCCTCGAAAATGCCTTCCCCGATGTACCAGATGTTATTGCTCTGGTGAACCGATGCAGGTCCATAGCGATTGATGCGGTCCTTCGTGGTCACGGTGCGCCAACCACCCGTATCGAGTTGGTAAATTCCACTCTTGAAGATGTAGACAACGATGGTATTGTGAAGTTTCACACCCAGCGTTTCGTCATCGACCTTCACCAGAAAAGTGTTGTGTTCCAACTTCTTCTGATCCTTGCCCTTCAGTTTCGCCAACCCGTCTTCAAAAGACAGCCGACGAACACCAGCCGGGCCGACATACGTTCCAACTGCAAAGCCACTCATTTTTGTTCCTCTCGCATTCAAGGATGTTTCGCAACACCCTCTAGGGTACACTGACACTAAAAAACCGCCCGAAGATTTAACTTTGGGTATCGCTATTGCTCGGCTAGGCCAAGCGCCCTATTTAGGGCAGGGGACCATTCCCCTGCCCCGCAGACCCCGAAGGGTTTAGGCAGCTTTGACCGGACGACCTCGCTTCAGTTCGACGCTCTTGCCACCGACTTCGGCACGTTTGACGTACTTGCTCAGGGTTGGCAAGCTGATGCTCACGTCCCGATGCTTACCGCCGACCGTCACGCCATTGGCGTTGATGATTTCCCGACCAGCCAGCAAACCGTGCTTTCGCACGATGGACTTGAAGGCCCGGATGAAACCAGCACCGTACTGCTCAGGACGACCACGACCACCAACAACAACTACCTCGTTCGACTTGCTCATTCGATCTCTCCACTCAAGGTTTTGAAACATCACTCAGCACATCCACTAGGGTACACTGACACGACGCCCATTCGGTAAAACATGGTCACTCAACAGGCAACACAAGCCGCCAGTCTTCTCCAACTTCATCTTTTCGAGGCGTATTGAAGGCAATGCTCTCGGCTTGTTCTTTTGGAACATTCAGCTTCAGAAGCAATTCCCGCAATCCCCGTGGGCCTTCGCCGCCATAACCCCACAACAACCCGCCGAAGCGTGCGGTGCCGTTCTCTCCGACAACTAGCACCGCTTCATGGCTCGTGTTGTACCGGCCAAAGTAGCGATAACCCCGCACCAACTTGATCTTGCCAAGTTTTTCGATTCTTCCGAACCGATCTTGGCACATCTTTGTTGAATAGTCGTAACGCAATCGCATGTTCGTTTCCTTGAAAAAGCCGCCGACCCCAACAGGTAGTGGGTTAATTACTCTTTTCCCCATCAGGATCGGCTTGCAGGTGCTACTTTGAATCGGGAACGTCCGGGAACTTTCGTTGACCCGGTTCGCCCCGCATCACACCCACTAGGGTACACTGACACTAACCGCCCAACATTTGACGAACTCGAAACAAGTCCATCACCTTCTGATTGATCTCGGCATCGGACTTCGCATCGGCATGACCAGAAATCCAATCTTCAAATTCCTGGCCGTTGAACCAGTTCTTGAACCTCTCTTTTGTCAAACCCGCAACGATCAAGCCGACCACTGCCTCTTCCGTCTCGTTGACGAACTTGTCTTCATCGTCGTCACCTTGTTCATCCCCCGGCAACGGGTACTGCATGTCGCACACTTCAGTCTCAATCTTTCTTATTCGCTTAGCCATAATACACTAATCTCCCAGAAGCCTAGTGGGTTATTACACCCACTAGGGTACACTGACACTAGACCTCAACCATTCCACGAGTTCCACGAATCAAGGTGGAGTCTTTGGACTTCCGGGCAACCCGGACAAGTGCCTGTTCAATGTCGTGCAGAATCGCAGCCGCCGTTGACCCTCTTTTCAGTCCGTACTTCTTACACAACGGTCTGATGCTCATCCCAGCCACCCGATCCCTGACAATTTCCTTGGCAAACCGAAGTCGTTTGGCATTGTGTTTGAACTGCCCTTTGCCACCCCATTCTTCGGCGAGCGCCATCAATTCCAGTTCGTCGATCAACAGCTTCACATAATCCGGCGTACCGAATTCACTTTCGGCTTCTGAACGTGCTGGAATCAACTCAGAGAAGTTGTCGTAGCGAGTTTCCCCAGCCACTTGACTGAACTGAGTCGAACTTCGGTAACGCCACTTCATGGCGTCACTGGCTCGAAAATACGCTGCCTTCATCACGACGATTCGTAGGTTGTCAACCAATTCAGCCTCGGTCTTCGATGCTTCTTTGGCCCGAATCACCGCTTTGGACAACGTGCCATCCCGTGCCTGAATGATGATGTCGCCAGTCACGTCAGTCACCACGTCTTCCAGCAAGCCGTTCTTGTGAGCAGCGAAGGAAGATGCCCGACGACCAACCGTGCCTGCAATCACCCCCAACCAGTTGTACTTTGCTCCCAACACGTTGGTCAACTCATTGTTCAACGCAACTTCAAGGTCATTCATTGTTTTCTCCGTTCTAGTTTCGAGTTCACAACCCATAGGGTACACTGACACTAACCTCGGAATCGCTCCTCATGTTTTGGGGGCAATTCGTCCCGCCGCTTGAATGACCCTACTTCATGGCAGGAACAGCAAATTCGACGATTGTGGGAAATTGCTGCCCTTAACCGATCGGCATCTTCTTTCCAGAAGTCTTTTTCCAAGTACGACCGAATCCCCCTGGCTTTCGAGCAACCCCATCGAAATGGTCCGGGCTTCGTGTGATCCACGTTGTCCTTGTCCAGCTTCACAAGGAAGGCTTCTACGTCTTCCAAGGTGTTGATGTCGAAATAAACGTACTTCGCAAAGTGGTGGTCCTTCAAATAGTCCCAATCCCCTCGCAAATATCCCGCAGTTCGCAACAACTTGTCGGCTTCTGCCAAACTCATGTTGCTGTTGCCCTTTAGCTTCTCGAACAATTCAACCACGTTCCAAGGACTTGTCATGTTTTGTTCTCCTGCCCTCTAGGGTACACTGACACTAGCCAACCACTTCTCCAAATCGTCGGCCCTCTTGGTCAGCCGTTCAATGTATTGCCGCTGCTCTTGCAGTGAATCAGCAAGATATTGGTTCAATGGCAAGCCGGGTTCCATGATTAACCATGATTCCCCGTTTAGCCAAAAGGCTCCATTTAACACTGTGCCGTCTTTTGGCATTGGCATGTTGTTCTCCTACCCTCTAGGGTACACTGACACTAAATGCCGGGATATGCCCAGCCACAAGCACGAATGAAAGCGTCGTTGTTCACTTCTGGATCAATTGTGAAGTAATGGGCATCCTTCGGATCGTTCACGTTGATTGCAATGGCAATATGCTGATTGCCACGAATCTCGTATTCCCCAACCCGTTCAGCCTTCACAACTTCCGGCAAAACCAATTGGCGGTAGCCCTCATCCATCAAGTCGCTGACGTTGTGCCGGAAACTCTTCTTGACTTCTCTTGGGGAATCCACGCTGGAACTGTTAAGCCAGCTTCCTACCCCAAGACGATGTAACCATTTTCCGGCCTCAATGCACCCTCTTTTCGTCAAAGGGAAAAACGACGATCCTTGTTGGCGGTTATTGAAGTCAACTTCAATAACCGCTTCCCCTTCGTGCTTTGTTATACTGACAAACGCATCGCTCATTGGAAACTCCCGTTCATTTATTCGTCTAGTTCGCTTTCCCAATCTTTGCAGGCTCGTTGCAAAGCAATCTCTGCTTCAACAATGTTGCCTTGAAACAGAATAACGTCTGTTTCCGAAGGGGTTTCATTTGTCAGAAATGGTCCGTCATCATCTTGAATCACAAACCACATCGGCTTCTCCACATAGGGTACACTGACACTAATTCGCAGTAGTGATGCTGCGGTATGCTATTCGCCCAGCGTTTCTCGGTTTCTCACCGCACTGACTTGCAAGCTGCCCAGCGGAGTCCGCTGCATCACCGACCACTAGGGTACAATTACACTACCGATTTGCGCAACAAAAAAGGCAGGGGTGATTCCCCTGCCTTTCGGTGACTATGCCTTTTTGCGGGTATTCTCGTATGCAGTCTTGCTGCCCCGCCAGCCGTAAACCTCGGCTTCGTCCACTTCCCGACCAAAAGCCGAATTGAGTCCCCGAAGCTGACGATTCAGTGCGTTCCTTTTCGGCACGACAACAGAAAACGGTAGCTCGCCATCTGCGCTCAAGTTCTCCGGCGACAGTGCGATGTAAACAGACAGGATGGCTTCAAGAATCAAATTCTCGATATGATCGAACGGTTTGTAGACCAGTTCAACCTTTTCCTTGGGAGCAGGAAACGGTGCCGAACCCACGCCGACGACAGCAAGCGTCAACATAGAATAAGGAACACCCCATACCGCACCAGCAGTCGATCCACGACCGTTGCTCCGCTGTTCCAAAGCCTTCACTTTGGCCTTGGTTGGGTTCAGCTTCACAATCTCACCCAACGTCCGCTCACCGTTCTCACGACCAAAGTAAACCTTGGTTCCAATCCGACATTCCGACTTCAACATACTGCGTTCTCCAAAAGAGGATGTTTCTCGACACGCCCCATAGGGTACACTGACACTAAACACAGCGAATGGGAATCGAACCCACACCGTCGCCCGTTACACCATGCAAAGGGGAGTTAATTGTTGTAGCTAATAACAACCACTTTTCCTCAGAAGGACTCGAACCTTGCTGGGAGCAACATTCTGACCAATTAAACTACCGCCGTGTCTCGCCAAGGGCAGCTAACCCTTAGCGAATTTCCAAAACGAATCCTTCATCTTCAAGGGAACTCACCAATTCGTTGGCAATGCGAGCATCCACGCCGAAGGCTTTGCCCAACCACTGCCAGTCCTGAACGTCAAGGTCGGTGCCAGTGAAGTTCTTCGCAGTCTCAGTGACCGGCTCGAACGTCCAAACACTGCCACCAGCCGTGTTCACAATGAAGTCCGCATCCATCTTTGATTCTCCTGTGTTTTGTACTGACACCCACTAGGGTACACTGACACTAAGCCAATGCCGCCTCTAGTGAGTTGACAATTTCAGCCTGTAACCCCAACTTGTTGACATAGCGGCGGGCTGAAGCCATATCTTTGAACGCTGCCTGTTCCTGCCCATCCCGGCGAACTTCCACCGTCAATACGCCACCCGGATATTCCAGAGGGATCGGCTTGCGATGAATCGTCACCTTGCCGTGATGATAATTCGGATGTTGCCACAGCACTGTTCGTATGCCAGCACTGGTGCGAATGCGGACAATACAATGGTCAAGCAATCCTGGCCCACCCATGCTCCGGGCATTGTTGACTAGCAGGGGTATCTTCACAGTTCCAGTGCTTCGTCCAATGTAGCCGTGGTGCATGTGCTCTTCGAGCCAATCAAGCCCCAGCTTGCCTTCGTCGTTGTTCGTATGCCCAAGGCTGATGTGCAGCCTCGTGCGATTCGACCGGGCTGTTTCCAGCACCGCAATCACTTCAAGCGGGGTGCGAATGTCCCAATGCGTACCGTAGCGTTCTCTGTATTCCTTCGTCATTTTACTCTCCGCAAAAGAAGTGGGCTGTTACACCCACTAGGGTACACTGACACTACTTGGTCGCTGGCAATGATACGTCCCGAACGTGGTCCTTGCCGTCACGCTCAATAATATCAATCAAATGCTTAACATCTTGTGCCGCTGCAAGAAACCGACAGTTGCCACAACGAACCAGAATTTGTTTCAGCCGATCTTCCTTGGCAATGACCTTAATGTCTTGCATGGTCAGAAAGCCATGATTTGACTTGGCTCGGTTCAAAACCGTAGCCAAACTATCGACAACTTCCTCGAAGTCGCCACTGTTAATCAGCATCTTCCACAGCTTGCGGGCTTCTTCGACACTCAAGTTTTTAGGCTGTTGAGCTTCTTCATATTCAGCATGATGAAAAGTCTGAGTAACAACCACATCCCATTTGAATGGACCGGGCTTTGTGTCTAAGTCAAACGAAAACTTGTAGCCCGTCATCTGAGCTTCGTCTTCGTTGGCCAAAAACCGCAAATAATATTCTGCCATGATTGTTCTCGCAAAGGGTCGATTCGTTTCACAACCACTAGGGTACACTGACACTAAAAAGAAAGGGGCAGCAAGTGCTGCCCCTTATTGACCCTCACTAGCTGTTGCTGTCCAGCAAGTTGCCAAGGCCAGAGAAGATACCCGGCTCAACCGTTGGCTCCGGTTTGTCGAAGTAGGGCTTGACGTGCGTTGCCCAGAGTTGCTCGAACTTCTCACCAGTCACCCGACCACTGGTCTTGTCCTTTGAAGTGAACCCGTCAATCCACTTCAAATGCTTGTTCGTAGTCGGACCCCAGTCGTTCTCACGAACAATCTTCGGCGTCCCAGGCGCACGGAAGGCAACAGGGGTCGTGTAACTGAACCACACCGTTACCGGACCAATCTCGACTTTCAAGGTGTGCGCACCATAGTTGTTGGAACTGTACTGCCCATAGCTGCTGATGCTTGGCAAACCACTCATGTCATTGTTTCCTGTTAAAAAGGTGTTAGTGTCTTCACACCCTCCAGGGTACACTGACACTAACTAATCAATTTCGTCCGATACTCCGCTGCAATGGCATCAAACAAATTACGATTGAACTGTTCGCCCTTCCCGACTTCCGAATAACGGGCATGACCCGTATAAAATTCATGGAAAGTCGAATCGCCTTCGCTAAGAAAGCGTTTGAATTTCTCCGGGTCGCCACCGATCAACACAACAGAATACGTTCTCCCATCGACATCAACCGCCGTCAGCGAGTCCACACCGTAGTTTCCATCGGCAGCAAACCCGCATTCGACGCCATCATATCGCTGGATTAACGTATCCTCAGACACGCCCAGCTTCTCAGCCAAACGCATCACGCTGTCCATGCTGAAACAAACAACGTCTCCAGCATCAACAGACAACTTGCCCAATTCTTGATTTCTCATGTTGTTCCTCTCCCCTGTTAAATACATCGCAGGGGGTGGGCGTGGCACAGATCGTGCCACGCCCACGGGGAGAAGTATTAAGCCACTCGACAACATGCACAGTCGGCAGGCGGCAAGGTGATGATCTCACCTTCGTCCTTCAAGTCCGACTTGCTGGCAATCGCCAAGGACAAAGCGTCCCGCTCCGGCAAACCCTTTCGAGCCTGCGCCGCAGCCTTCTGATTGATCCGAACAATTGTTCCCAAGTCCCACATGATTCATTCTCCAAACAAGGAAGGAAGGTTTCACAAATACCAAGAGAGCGAATTAGCGATTTGGTTCGACCTAATCACAAACTAATTCGCAATATCTTCTGCGCCACCATAGAGTCCGTTCTTCTCGTCACGTCGCTGTTCCTCAGCTTTGGCCTCAGCTTCTTCTTCGTCACTGACGAATTCTTCGGCTTCGACAATGTAAACGCCACCACCACCCCAGAAGGAATACGAGCCTTCCGACTCGATGACTTCCTTCACTTTGTCCGTGATCTCCACCGGGCCATTGTCCGTGCGATTGCTTTGCAATACCGCAATCAACACCTGCTCGGCCTCGTTGTAATCGTAAGGACCATACAAAGGCCCAGGCTCGCCATCACCACGAACCACTGAAACAAACTTGTCTGCCATCTTCACATCTCCCGAAAGTTTCGTTGTTGGAACACCCACTAGGGTACACTGATGCTACATCTCGGCAGCTTCCCATGCCACAGCTTGAGCTTCGTCTGCCTTTCTGTTCCAATAGTCCTGATTCTTCAAATTGAAGATCGTCCGAACCATTTCCAAAACCGCTCCCTGAATCGTTGGGAATGTTCCAACAGGTGCATCAATATACTCTTCGGGAACCCACCGAGTCGAAGGAACATGGCACCAAACCGTTACTTGGTAACCCGTCATCTCGATAAGTCCGCCAATCTTCGGAGCATCATATTGAACCGGACCAATAGTCACGGCACCATGATATGCTGACAACTCATTGTCAGCATCCTTGAACACCACCACTTCGCCCGGCAACAACTCAGCCAATGCTTCGTTCGCCAAAGCAAGACCAATCGGCAAGTCCCGCTTGAAGTCGGCATTGAAGTCAGCATCAGATTGCTCAAGATACGACTTGATTTCGTTTCGCTCGAATTCCCTCTCTTCGTAAGAAGAAAAATCACCGAAACCGATCTTGAAGCGATTGGCGATTACATCAATCACCACCCCACGACTCCAAATGTCGTTCTTGCCATTCATTGACTTCCGAGATAACACCTTGACCGTATTGCCAATCATCGCATTCTCCGTGTATTGTTGAAGTAACGCCCACTAGGGTACACTGATACTAAGGTCGGTCTACCATCGGAGACAATCGAACCTTCTCCCCCGAATGCAACCGGACGAAATTGTGCTTCTGTCCGATCATCTTCCCTTCCTCATCCCGACTGATCGGCCAGCAATATGGATTGACCGTGTTGTAGTTCGAGCCATTCTTTCGACGTGCTTCGTTCCTCTCGGCAACAGTCATCAACTCAGGATCGAACCCAAATGACTTCACATCATCCGGGTTGATGCCCTGCTCTTTGACCTTGCCCCACATCGCAAGTGTGCGAAGCAAAACCTTCTGTTCTTCAAGTCTCGCTTGAATTCGATCAATTATTTCTTGCATGATGCCCTCTAGGGTACAATTACTATGGATCGCCGGTTCGTCCAGACGATAGCCTGCCCTCCGCCCGTTTCCATAACTCTCGTTTCCATAACTCTTCAACCTCAGCCAATGCCATTTTCAGAGAACCTCGTAATTTACCAAGGTTCAACCAAATCACTCACTTCCGGCAACTCTTTAGACATTCCAATCATCTTTCTGTTGCCCTCTAGGGTACACTGACGCTAACTGTGACTTTCCACCAATGAAGCATTCACGACATGATACTTGTACCGCTTGCCCGGTAAATGCGAAATGCAAACACCAGCCCGGTTGAAGACATACCGCTTGCTGCGGAAGAACGAAACAAAGTAAGAACCGTCGTGTTTGTTACGACCATTCAATACAAATCGTTTCCTCATTTTTTCCACCACAACCTCCGAAAAGCAATGTCCTGAATGAGACGGGCAGTTGGACGATCTGTTTGGAAATACCCGTATTGATTCAGTAGTAAATAAGCCAGTTCAATGTTGGATCGCCTCAATGCGTTTGTCTTCATGCCCTCTAGGGTACAATTACACTACGAAAACAAAAACAAAAAAACGGACGGGGTGGAAGTCCCCCGTCCGTTTACACACAGACACATTTTAGAACATGACGCCCGACAATTCCTTCGCCATGTAAACCACTAGGTTCAAAGTGAAGTCTTGGAAGTCCCGGCTGTTGTCCGTCGCCCCGGTAACATGATGACTAACTTCCTCAATTGCCGTCACCAGCAATTGCTGAGTCAGCGAATGCCACCCAAGAGTCAGCGAACCTGCCGCTGCAATATCTTGGTTGATATACACCACCCCGTCCTTATAGAACCCCAAGGTTTGACCCCCGGCATCCATGATCTTACGGAACGTCTTCACAACCGGCATCGACTTGCCGTTCGTGATCCCATACTTCGTCACCAGCGCCCATGCAAACTCGACAGCAGCAGTGGCATCTGGCGTTGCATCGAAGATCGTCCGACCCGCCTTCTCATCGTCCGACAACACATTGGCAGGAGTCCGAACCCCATGCTTCTCGGCAGCTTGAACAATTGCCTGCGGTGCCGTCACAACCTTGAAACCCTTGCGAGCAGCCTGCTGACCTCCTTCCTCAGTGGCAATCACAGCAAACTGACCAGCCACTTGCTCGAATGCAGCATTCCAGTTCGCCTTCTCCTGCGGCTTGTGGACACCACTTTCCAAACCATACGACTGGAAGCTATGCTCCCAAAACTTCTGACCATCCAGAAACGACTGCCACAACCGGGCAATAGTTTCCACTTCGCCACCAGAGAAAGCCTGAGCAGCTTCGTACTGGACATACCAGTCGTCAACACGACGGGATTCGTCCAGCTTCAAATCCTCCAAGTTGTAGTCGAACAGACTCGGCACGTCCGACGACTCAAACTCACGAACCCGAACACCACGACGATAAATCACCGCCGACTGACGATCCCCAATGTTGCGATTCGACTTCGGCAGAATCGTCTTGTTTAACAATTCCGGTTCGCTGAAATGAAGGAACCACTTCCCCAAATCATTAAAGAACACCAACACGTCCTGAGTCAACGGAATGAAGATGCGAGTATGACCAGCCTTGGCACGAACCTGACCATCGTTCACAACTTCAACGACCACGTTCTTGTAGTCAGTTGCAGTAGTACGGTACACCGACAGTGCTTCCCGAACTTCGTTGTGTTCCCATGAACCCTTGTTGGCAGCAGCCTGCTTGAACTCCGAGGACCGGGCGTTAAGGTAATTGGTGACGAACAGGACTTCCCCTTCCTCGACAGCCCGGTCCAGAGAGTTGGATACGAACTCACGAAGGGCCAAATCGACGGACAGCCAGTCTGCCGAACCATGCTCCAGAACGAAACCAAGGTCTTCCGTCGCCGAACGTGATACCCCCGCCCGGTCCTTGCCGCCAAACTTCACCACAACACGGTTGAACACGGTATCCTTGATGCCATCATTCACCGGCTGTTGGCGAGTCCTAAACTCCAACTTCAAGTTCCCGGCGAACACCACCGGAAGCAACTGATTTCGTAGCAACACAGCCACGCCATGCTTGTTGCCCGTACCAAACTTCCCAATCGTCGCACCATTGTCACTGTCTCGCTTCGTTGAAGCACCCAACAGGGTAAATGCTTCTTCGGGAGCAACGCCGGGGTTTTGAATCATCAAGAACGCAGTCATGTTTCTTCTCCTGTGTGTGACAACCTAGAGAGTGAACCTCGAATTTGGTTCGACCTATCTCTTTTTCTTTCGGACACCCCGTAGGGTACACTGACACTAACAATAACCCATGACGGTTTCGATCCGTCTTCTGCTGTCTGAAAAACAGCCGTCCTAGCCACTAGACGAATGGGCCAAATCCTACACCAACCTGAACCTGAACGTATTGCCCAACAGGGTAAATGCTTCTTCGGGAGCAACGCCGGGGTTTTGAATCATCAAGAACGCAGTCATGTTTCTTCTCCTGTGTGTGACAACCTAGAGAGTGAACCTCGAATTTGGTTCGACCTATCTCTTTTTCTTTCGGACACCCCGTAGGGTACACTGACACTAACAATAACCCATGACGGTTTCGATCCGTCTTCTGCTGTCTGAAAAACAGCCGTCCTAGCCACTAGACGAATGGGCCAAATCCTACACCAACCTGAACCTGAACGTATTGCCCAACAGGGTAAACACCTTGACAATACCGTCCTTCTCAACCACACGCTTCCGAGTGAAGTTGACCGAGCCGCCACCATTGAACCAATTCACGGCACTGTCCGTAACCTTGGGATCAATTCGTAACTTGCCTTCAGCGCCAACCAAGTCGCTGAACTCGCCGTCTTCATCACCCTCAACACCAATACACTTGGCTTGTCGAATCATTTTTCGTCCTCCTGCCGTCTAGGGTACAATTACACTAATTGTCGTGTTCTAAAAAGGTTACAACCACGCAACAACAGTCTCACCTTCGGCTGTCAGGCGAGCACGTTTACGAGAAAGAGACCCCTTAATGTCGCATTTTGTGATTTGGTTAAACTCATATCCACTTTCCTAATATCGATCACCCGCTGAAATTGACTTGGGAGGTTCTTCGCCTCGACGTAACGCTTCACGCTCCATACGACGAAACTTCCTTTTAGCTTTTTTAGTTTTTGCCTTGACACTGGGTAGATGCTGAATCCACTTGGACCATGGCTCTCGGCATAATTTGTATGGACTCGGCATGTTATCGACTTTACACGACACTAATTGTCGTGTTCCCCAAATGGATACAAAGCACTCCGAAGTTCCTCAGCAACACGCTTCGCTGACTCGTAAGCCTGACGCTTGCCCTCAATTTCCTCAACAACATAGTCAGACCGATACGTCTGAACCGGGGATAGCTTCTCCAACATCGCACCAGCAAAGACGCCAATATACATTGCCGTATCGTGGTATGCACAAGAATGCGGCGGCATCGTTTCACAAGCCTTCACAGTGTATATCAACGAATAGTTGCTGCTGTCCCGGTAAACGTGCGGTTGAAGGGTTCTCACTTGCAAAGTGTTGCCAAAAGCAAACTCCGGCACCAGTGCAGCCACCTTCGCCAACAACGTCCCGTCTGCCTTCAGAATCTTCTGCCCAACAAATGGAGCAAAAATATCGTGAAAAATCTGATGCAGCCGTGTCGCCTCAGCATTCGCCCGGTTGACCGCACCAATCTTCGCAATCAACTTCTCTTGTCGTGTGTTCATTTTTCGTTCCTCCGACCAATAGGGTACACTGACACTAAAAGATTACACACAGATCATCTTCAACAACAGAACAAATCAACTGAGTAGAAACAAACTCAACCTGACAGACAATACGGTCAATAATTGTTACAGATCCGACTCCAAAGGAAAACTCTCGTCACATTGTTCGATGATAGGCTTTGGGGTTTCTTCCAGCTCGCCGAGCGGCATTCCGTGTTCTTTGAGGAATGTGATCAGATGTTGACGAGGGATGCGAATCGGTTGGCTGGCACCCGGAATGCGATAGCCTTTCAGTCGTCCGGAATCGAACCATTTGGTTACAGTATTCGGGGCAACTTTACAGATCTTTGACACTTCCATGACATTAAAAATGAACACCATTTTACTTCCTTTTGTAACAGTCTTTCGGTTGAGTTGTCTTACACTCCACAAGCGGGTGTCTCGACAAACACTTTTCCAGTAAGTGTAATATCGGTTAAATGTTCTTGACAAACGCCATTGTCACCGATCTTGCTATTGCACCACTTAACCCAAACATGATCATGCAAAGTTTTGCTTTCTTCGTTTGGATTGAGAATTACTTCCCCGGACACCGTCTGAACATTTGTCATCTGTTTTTCCAATAGGGTACACTGACACTAAAAAGAGCCTGTCGGGTATTGAACCCAATTTTTCGCTGGTCCCCCAGGTACTACCTCACCATTGAGGCAGACTCATTCACTACGACACCACAAGAGCCTTGTGCCCCTTGTGGTGTATGTCTCGACGTTCCAACTCAGCCAACCCTGCCTCAGTAATTGTATAGCCCTTGCTGGAAACTCCAACTAAAGCCTGCTGATCGTCAGTCTCAGTCAACAACCACGGCAAAATAAACTTCTCCACTTCTTCGTCCTTGCTGCCTGCAATCAATGCAATACGATTGCGGGCAATCGGTCCCTGACCCAAAGCACGAAGAATCTTCAAATGGACGGCGTGCATACCATGCTCGTCAATATCTTCATCCTCAGCCACTTGACCAGCAACCTCTTCCCACGTCCCGCCAGACATATCCTTCACAAGTCGCATATATCGAGCGAACTCTAATGCCTTGCGAGGAATACGACTGTTGTAGTGGGCAACCAAACTGCACACTACATCCGACAAATCCGGGTTCGCCAACTTGACGATCTTCGCCACGTCTGCCTTCGATAAATACTTCAGATTCACCGGGCTGAACCGAGTACGGAAAGCATCAAATAACTTCCCTTCGTCAGTCGTGGCAATCATCCACGTTACGTTGTGGGTGTTTACCGTCTTGCCCGATTCCGTAGCCATCATTGCATCGTTGTATTCCGTTGCCTTCAACAACCCCTGCACAACCCCTTCCGACAAAGCATGAACTTCGTCAATCAGGATCACAACAGGCGGCAAAATGTAATGCCCACGCCGAAGCACTTCCACCAACGGCAGACCCTCTTCAGCCAATACCCGACTGACTTCCTTGAATAAGTCATCAACCGTCTTGATCGCCTTCGGGCTGATCTCAACAAACGGAAGATTAACCGCTTCAGCATATAAACGGGCAATGGTGGTCTTCCCAGCCGATGATGGACCGAATATGGAAAATGCCAAATCCCGCATCATGTGGTTGAACTGACCCAATGCCTTGTACGCAGCCGTTTGTAACTTGCGAACAGCCTTGTCATTACCAATGAACTTGGAAAATGGCGAATCAGGACTGGTACGAGACACCATCGTCCGACGCTGTTCTTCAGTTGGCTCAACACCACCCCATTGATCTTTCGGACCAAAGAAGATTCGCTGATTCTGTTGTATCATTCATTTGTCTCCAACTCGTCTAAAGTTAATGGCCATTGTGCATTCTCCGGTAGGTCGAAAAACTCGTGGCTCATCACAGCAGACTGGCCGTCTGCTGCATGGACGATATCCTGAGCACAAAGGCGATCCTCGCAAATTATCAATGTCCCATCCAAGTAAAGCGCCTGCACGCCCTCGTTTCTATCAGTCACCACGACAATCTTCAGCGACAGTGTCATTGCATCCCCCTCAATTCCTGAATCTTCCTGAATCTTCCTAGAGAGCAAAACTCTCATTTGGTTCGACCTTTTCGCAAAGGCACGACCCTTTTCGCAAAGGCACGACCCTTTTCGCAAAGGCACGACCC
>Ga0209702_10001397_pt1 | contig 46419 bp, 47 predicted proteins | sample FRY01_FD_187210 | JGI IMG/M metagenome (GOLD analysis project Ga0209702, IMG submission 187210) | Freshwater microbial communities from Lake Fryxell liftoff mats and glacier meltwater in Antarctica - FRY-01 (SPAdes) (version 2) | ecosystem: Environmental > Aquatic > Freshwater > Ice > Glacier... | reverse complement strand
CGAGGTCTTCGCGGCTGCGGCCTTTTTGCCAACGGTAGCTGACGCTGCCTCCCCGGCACGGGTCATTGAACACCCAGACGTATCCGGTGCGGGTTTTTCCGGTGCCAGGGGCGAGTTCTTTGATGGGAGTTTGATCTTCGCCTCCGCTCATCCCCTTCGGGCAGCCTTTCAGGCTGTCTTTGTCGCTCCGCTCCAGTCGTCGAGTTTGAGGTAGCTTTCGGCGAGGCATTCGAGGTGGATCGCTTCGGCGATGGGCCGGAGGAGTTCGAGGCTCTGCAGGGTCCAGTGGTTCAGGGTGTCGCGCGGGGCGTGGAGGCCGAGGCGTTGGAGGATGGTTTGTTGCCGGTAGAGCGGAAGGTGGTCGGCGTATTTCGAGATGATGAGTTCGGCGGTGAGGCCAAAGGTGGGGACGCCTCCGGGGAGCGGACTGGCGGGTGCGGGGGCGACGAGGGGCGGAAGGGTCCGGTCGTCCTTGTGACGGAATTTTGGCCGGATAGTGCGCCGTTTGATGAGACTGGCGGGAACGTAGTCGAGGAGTTCGGTGACTTCCTGACCAATGAGTTCGAGCTGGTCTTTTTGTTCTTCGTAGCCTTCGGGGAGGAGGATTTCTTCGATGACTTCGAGAGTGTCCCAGCCTTTGAGGCGGATGTGGTTTTTACGCTTGGTCGTTTTTCTTCAAGATGCACACGCCGGTCCGGTCGTAGTAGAGAGCTTGGAAGCGGTTACGGCGTTTATTGGTGAAGAGGAAGAGGGCCCCGGATTTGAGACCATCGGTGGCGAGTTGGTCAGCGAGGGCGGCGAGCCCATTGTAAGACTTCCGCATGTCGCAGGGTTCCATGCAGAGGAAGATGCGCAGGTGGCTGGTGAGTCCCATCATGCGCGGCCTCCTTTCGCGTCGCGCTCCATCTTGCGAAGGTGGGCGATGAGTTCGGCGGCCAGAGGGATTTGGTCGGAGCCTCCGATGACGAGCCGGGGGCCGCCTTCGAAATGGATGTGCATCTGACGCTCGCGGGGATCGCTGATCTCGACTTCGACGAACAGGGCGTCGGCGACCGGCCATGGCTAGGGTAATGTTCTGGACATCCGGAGACCTTGAGGCCGACCAGGTCATCATGCCAGATCAAGCTGGTGGCGGTGTTTCGCTTACAAGAGAGCGGCCATCGCCGTTTTTTCTCGCTCGGAGGCCTCCGTTTGGTAGCGTTCCAGCATGTCTTCATCAAATATCGGGAAAGTTTCAGTCCAGCTCATAAAAATATCGTAGAAATGTCTCGCCAGAGTCGGTTTTTTTTTTTGCAGACTACAAGCGAATCAAGAATTATTATGAAAATAACGAGAAGAACATTTGTGAAGAAGAGTTCCTACACGGCTGCTGCGGTGACGGTTTTGGGGGCGGGAGTTGGGTTGGCTAACGGGATTTCTTACGGAGGCACATGGGCAGTAGTGTGGCAATTGTCCACAACTGGTGGTGAAACCGTCAAAGTTGGGCCGTTTGATACTGAAGCGCAGGCGAAAGTAGCATTACGGAACGCGACAAGAGCTGCAACGTCACAAGTCAATTTGATCGAATCTTCGCCCTTAACTGATGTTTCTGGTATGACTGCGATTACTCGAATCCGTGTCAATAGCGAGCAAGGGGCTGAGGTTGAAATGGAGATTAAACAACATCCAGTAACCCTAAAGTGGTGGGGGCAATGTGTTATTCCTGAAGGAACGATACATACTACATATTATGAATAATAAATTACTGGCTCTTGGTGCGGTAGTTGTTGTATGTGGAGTTGCATTTGTAGTGAATTCCAAACTGGGTTCTCAGGCGACAGGGGCACCCCTTGGATTCCAGCCGTTCCCTTCATCACGGGATTCACGGTCAGGAAACAAATCTGATCTCGAAAAACGCTTTGGTGATTCCGACAATATAATTGCCCCACCACGTGTTGTGAATGAGGATCTTTTGGTGCAAATTAGTGATTCATACGCTACTGAACTTAGCGCAATTGAGGTAAGCAGTTATGAAAGCGATCTGAGTGATTTTTCTCTAACCTTAAATAGAATTAGACTGTTTCCTGAGCCTTACAGAAGTAATCTCATTGATGCGCTTTTTTCCAAACGCATTGGTGAAGAAATCGTCAAGCTTGACTTTGATGAACCTGAAACCTCCAAATCCTTTTTCAACCGATGTGATTATTTCTCAACAATCGTTGAAAGGATTATTCCTGATGGAGGAAAACTAAAGCAGCTATTCATTGATAGGGTTCTTGCTAGTCTCAACGACGCACCTGGTTATGCTGGAATCGATTCGTTCATTGAAGTCGTTAATAGTAACAGCTTTGAAGGTCGGGAAGATTTTTATGTTGGGGCCTATGTTGTTAAAATAACTGGTGAGAATTCACGACCCGATCTCAAAGAAATTCCCATTTCCGATGATCCCTTTCTCAATAGGAAGCTACACCAATCTCTTTTTGATGCTTACGCGGTAGCTGACAGAACAAGTGCGGTAGAATTCTTCCTTGCTGACGAGTTTGCTGGCGACGTTGATTCAGAAAGTGTAACTGTTATAGTTGGTGCGATGTCAGTACATCAGTGGGATGTGTTTACTGAAATACTTGCCAAATCGCAGGGTTCTGGTAAGACTGCTGCTTTAGTTCGAATGGCACTTGAAAGGAAGGAAATCCGCGAAGATGAAGTTAAGGCTGAGTATTTGAAAAGTCTAGGTAAATGATTTTCCATGATGATATTTGCGCATCATTTATGCGGCGTAGATTTTCCCGGACTAATAACAAGGAACGCTTGTAGTGAGGCCGGTTCGGCCATCCGAGGTAATCACGACCTACCCCAGTTTCATCGGGATAAGCCGACGTTATGCTATTCCAATCACATCCCACTCCTTCCAAATGAAATTTCTCTGGTTAATCGGAATCGAGGGAAGTGGGCATCACATGATCCGCGATGTCTTGCGTGACTTTCTCGCTTCGAGAGAGGTGATCGACAAAGGGGATTACTATCCGCTGTGGCTGCAGCGTTGGGATGGGGAGCAGGTGCCGCTTCCCCGGCAGGCCGTGCGGAATGTCTTGGAGGAGATTCTGAGTGAATACCAATCCTCGGGCTGCACTCACATTTACGAGGACACCTCTTTCCCCTATGGGGGGACGGAAGAGCCATTTGCAAGCTGCGTTTCGGGGAAGGAAAATCGCGGGGTTGGTCGGAGGCCGGATATTGCTGATCTGATTCATCTCGTCGGGGACCTGATGGACTTGAGGATTCTGGTGATGCATCGATCTCCGCAGGCTACCGTGAACAGTGCCCTTCGCCGGGGATTTTCGGACGATCCGGAATTCGAATGCAGGCTGGCTGAAGGGATCAATGATTACGTGACCGGGGAAATTGCCCGGCTTCCCCGGGACTGTTATCGGACTTGCCACTTCGACGATTTCATCAAGTCTCCTTTGAAACACGTCCGGCCTTTGGCGGAGTGGTGGGACATTCCTCCCGACCTAGTCCGCGAGGGGTTGTCTCGTCTCAAGGAACCAACCGCCGCGCACGAGAGGCCCCCCGAGCGACAAGCGATCCTGGAAAAGTATTTCACAGCGGAGCGAGTGGCCCCGTGGTTGGCGGCCTATCAGCAGAACCCATTGGTTTCGACATGATCCTCATCCCTCACAGCCCGGAGGCGGGGCTTTTTAGCCAGATCAATTTTCTCATCACCTACATCGATACCCTGGGTCATGCGGAGTTCTTCGTGGATTGGTCCGGAGGTATTCTGTATTCCACGGGTGACGGGACGAACGTGTTTGAAGAACTCTTCGTCCAGAACAGAGTCCGCGACGAGGAAAGCGAGATTGTGCAGGAATGGCCGCACCATCGCTACACCGGACCGGGAGCCGATCCGCTCTATCTCAGCGGGAATTGGTGGCGGGCGAGATTGCACGATTGTTGGGAGCAACTGACGGTCCGCAAGGAATTGCTCGATGAGGTGGAAGCCTACTGTGTCACCTGGAAGGAGAGGCCCGCCGCCCTGCATGTCCGGAACTCCAAGATCGGGGCGGAGTGCCCGCAAGGTCGGGCTCCCTCGCTGGAGGACTACGCCGCCGTGGTGAGAGGGATCCGCGGACCGATCTTCCTGGCCACCGACAATTCCGAGACCCTTGAGTTCTTCCGGGAATTGCTTGGGGATCGTCTGCTGAGCCGTGAGGTCGGGCGCTCGGGGGACATGAAGACGGAATATCACTTGAGCGAGCGGCAGTCCATCCGTGACGCCCAAAACTGCCTGCTCGATGCTCTCATCATGTCGCGATGCTCGCAGCTGATCCATTCCGTTTCAAACATTGCCACGGCGGTTCTTTCGATCAACCCGACGCTTGATCACATTTATGTGCGACACGATGGAGCGCTTCGGCTCCCGGCGGGGAAATCGGAAGCAAGATACCGCTTGGTCCGGCAAACCTTGAAGGAAGAGTCGCCCGTCTCCGTTCTGCACGTCGAGCATCCCCATTGGAACGACTGGATTCAGGTTTTCGAGAATGGTGTTTTTAAAAGGAATCTGAGTGGAGAGGCTGGAACGTTGAAGCGTTGTAAGAACGGGGAATTGGAACTCGACTGGCTTGATTGGGACAAGGAACGCTTTTTTCCCCTCGAGAGACAGGATGATCGCTGCCATTCTCGGCCCTTTCGCTACCGCCTGTCGAAAACCTCGCGAGTGGTGGTCAACTTGAAGCACGGGCTTGGGAACCAGATGTTTCAATACGCCTTCGGGGTGGCCGTTGCCCGGGCAAGGGGCTGCGAGTTGGCGGCTGTCCACCAAGGTTGGGGTCCGCCATTTGCGTTGGGAGCATTTGGCATCTCTCCCACTCGCTCACTCGTGGAACGTGATTTCGATCTCTCGTGGGAGGAGAGTTATGAGGAGGGGATGGAGGACGAAATGCTGTCCGATGCCATTGACTCCGGGGTGGGAACGCTCTGGGTAGAGGGTTATTTTCAAAACGAAGCATTTTTTCTCAGCGTCGCGGATGAAATTCGGCGGCTTTTCCTGATCCCGGTTGAACTTCCGGAGGAGTGCAAGGGGCGGACTCCGATCGCGGTTCATGTCCGCTTGGGCGACTACCTCAGCAGCGAGACCCACGCTCCTCTTCCGCCTTCCTATTATCGCGAGGCGTTGACGCTGATGAGGGAGAGGTTTGATGATCCCGTTTTTTTTTTGTCTTTTCCGATGAGCCTGAAAAAATGAGCGGTTATCTGGAGTGGGGAATGGATGCTGTGATCATGCCACGCATGGATCAGTTTCAGAGCCTTGGGTTGATGCAATCGTGTGAGGCCTTCATCATCGCAAACAGCAGCTTCAGCTGGTGGGCGGCTTGGGTGAGCGACTCGCCCGATGTCATTTGTCCGGATCGATTTTTCGCCAATCGCGAATGGGAAATCTGCCCGAGTCGTTGGATATATCTTCCACGATCTGGAAGGGCGCTCATGGAATAGCCGAGGCTTTTGGTGGCATGACCGATTTTCTGCTGCGGAGTTGAAACGGGGAAGTTCGGGCGAGTTGGAGGAAGATGAGAGGGTGGAGGTTGGGGGCTTGGCTTGGAGACTGGAAGTCTTCGCCACTTAGGAGATGATCTCGTGAATCACTTTCGGGTGGTTGGCGGGTCCGATGAGGCGGGAGTTGAGGCCTTGGAAGGGGAAAGAGAAGTGGTGGGGGTCAAGACCCAGTTGATGGAGCAAGGTGGCTTGGAAGTCGCGGACGTCGACGGGGTTGAGGGCGGGTGAGTAGCCGAGGGGATCGGATTCGCCGTAGGTGCCGGGTTTGATACCGGCGCCGGCCATCCACATCGTGAAGCAGTCGGGGTGGTGGTCGCGGCCGAGTTTGGTGGAGCCGTTGCGGGCTTCATTCATGGGGGTGCGTCCGAATTCGCCGCCCCAGATGACGAGGGTGTCATCGAGCATGCCGCGTTGTTTGAGATCGCGGAGGAGGGCGGCGATCGGTCGATCGGTCTCGAGGCATTTTTTGGGGAAAGCGGTTTCGAGGTCGTCGCCGTTTTGGGTGCCGTGGATGTCCCAGCCCCAGTCGAAGAGTTGGATGAAGCGGACCCCTTGCTCGGCGAGACGACGGGCGAGGAGGCAGTTGTTGGCGAAGGAGGCTTCGCCGGGTTTGGCTCCGTAGGCTTCGAGGGTTTTGGGATCTTCTTTCGAGATGTCCATGACTTCGGGGACGGCGGTTTGCATGCGATAGGAGAGTTCGTATTGTTCGATGCGGGTGAGGGTTTCGGGGTCATTGAAGCTTTCGAGTTCCATGCGGTTGAGCTTTTGGAGGGCGTCGAGTGATTTGCGTCGGGTGGCGCGGGACATGCCCTCGGGATTGGAGACGTAGAGGATGGGGTCGCCTTCGGCGCGGCATTGCACCCCTTGGAAAACGGAGGGGAGGAAGCCGGAGCCCCAGAGGGCTTTGCCGGCGGAGGGCATTTTGCCACCCGAGACCATGACCATGTATCCGGGGAGATCTTGGTTGGCGGTGCCGAGGCCGTAGGTGGTCCAGGCGCCGAGGGAGGCACCGCCGAATTGAGAGCCGCCGGTGTGGAGGAGGAGTTGGGCGGGGGCGTGGTTGAATTGGTCGGTATGCATCGACTTGATGAAGCAGATGTCGTCGGCCAGCTTTGAGAGGTGGGGCATGCGGTCGGAGATCCAAGCTCCGGTTTCGCCGTGTTGTTTGAAGGGGAAAATGCTACCGAGCAGTTTCGGGGTGCCTTTGATGAAGGCGAAGGTTTTGCCTTCGAGAAGTTCGGGCGGGCAGTCCTTGAGGTGGTGTTTGATGAGCTCGGGTTTGTAGTCGAAGAGTTCTTGCTGGGGCGGTGAGCCGGCCATGTGGAGGTAGATGACGCGCTTCGCTTTGGCGGGAATCATGGCGGGCCGGGGGGCGGTGGGGTCTCCGGAGAGATCGACGCCCCCTCCGGCTCCGCCTGCGAGTTGGGCAAGGGCGAGGGCTCCGAGGCCGGAGTTGCACTTCGTGAGGAAATGGCGACGGGTGAGGTAGGAGAGGTGGGACATGGGAACTGATGATTGGTGGTTGAAGGCAGCCCCGGTAGGGCATACCACTGCGGTGGCTGGGGTGTGGGGCTGGGTTACTTGGTGAGGAAGGCGTCGAGGTTGAGGATGATGTTGGCGACGACGGTGAGGCTGGCGAGGTGGGCTGGGTTTTTGGTAGAGCCGGACATCTTTTTGGCGGCTTCGAGGTCGTCTTGATAAGTGGTGAGGTTCGCTTGGTAGAGGTCGGTGAGGATGGCGATTTGTTCCTTGGTGCCGGGTCGAAGAAGGGCGCGGTGGAGGCCGTGGGCGATTTGTTCTTCGAGCGTATCGCGGTGGGCGGTCATGAGGCGGGCGAGGTTTTGGGCGGCTTCGATGAAGGCGATATCGTTCAAGGTCATGAACGATTGCAGCGGGGTGTTGGTGCGGATGCGGCGCATGTTGCAGACCTCCCGGGTGGACATGTCGAAGGTTTCGAAAAGGGGGTGCGGGCTGGAGCGTTTGAGGTAGGTGTAGAGGGCGCGGCGGTGACGGTCTTCACCTTGGGATTCGGTCCAGGTCATGCCACCGGTGAAGGCGTTGACATATCGTTTGATGGGGTTGGGCGGGTAGACGGGCGGGCCGTAGCGTTTTTCGGAGAGGAGTCCGGAAACGGAGAGGGCGGAGTCACGGATGACTTCGGCGGAGAGGCGGAAGCGCGGGCCGCGGGAGAGGGATTTGTTGTGCGGGTCTTTTTCGAGTTGCTGCGAATTGGTGACGGCGGACTGGCGGTAGGTGTGCGAGCTGACGAGAAGGGCGATGAGCTTTTTGGTATCCCAGTCTTTTTGGTATTCGAGGGCGAGCCAGTCGAGGAGTTCGGGGTGGGTTGGGAGGATGCCTTGGATGCCGAAGTCTTCCTCGGTCTCAACGATGCCCATGCCAAAGAGGCGAGCCCAGAGTCGGTTGACGGCGACGCGGGAGGTGAGGGGATTATCTTGTGAGACAAGCCATTGGGCGACGCCGAGGCGATTTTTGGGAGCGCCTTCCGGCCAGAAGCTGAAAGCTTCGGGGATTCCGGCGGAGACTTCCTCGGTCGGCTGGAGGTAGGAACCTCGGGCCATCATTTTGGTGACGCGGTGTTTGTCGGCGGGGAGTTCTTGAAGGACGGGAACCTCCTTTTTGGCGTCGGCTAGTTGTTTTTCGAGAGTGGCGATTTGGACATCATTGCTGTCGAGAGTTCGTTGTTCAAATTTTGTGGCAGGGTCGATGATGTTGGTGGTGGAGAGGCGGATCCGGCTTGGGTTGGTTTGAGGCCAAGGGCTGTTCTGGCTGATGGAGATGATGATTTCGGTTTGAGGCGGGATGGGGTTTTCGAGGTTGAAGATGGCGAAGTGCGCGGCTTGGTAGTCTTTGCCATCTTCGCCGACGGCCCAGCCGTTGCTTTTGATCTTTTCGCCAATGGTGAAGTTGATGTCGTGAGTTGACTGGGTGTGGTCGGCGACGGCTTTGGTGAGCGTTTGTTTTTGCCCGGCGATGGTCACGGTGAGGTTGGTGACGGCGAAGGAGCCGTTGGGGTGGCGGCCGACGCGGTTTGAAGATTCCTTGGAGGGGAGGACTTCGAGGCGGAGGCCGTGGGTGGGTTGGTCGCCAGTGAGGGTCGTGATGAGGTATTCCGATTGATCAGGGTTTTCACCGCTGGCGAGGATGGACTGGTCGGGCTGCGTGGTGAGGGTGGTGCCGTTTGTGCCCTTGAGTTCGGTGGGGGTGAGGGGTGTCCAGATGGGGTCGGATTTTGGGGTGCTCTTGAGCTTCGCGATTTCGCTTTCGATGGAGGAGTGCTTTACTGGAGTGAGGGTGGAAATGGGGTGGAGGGGTGCGTCGTTGCCGCGGTCGGCGTCGGCGGTCTGGTTGAAGAAGGCGTAGAATTGGTAGTATTCCTTTTGAGAGATGGGGTCGTATTTGTGGGTGTGGCATTCGGCACAGCGGAGGGTGAGGCCCATCCAGGCGTTTATGGTGGTGGAGATGCGGTCCTTGACGGCGATGGTGCGGAATTCTTCGTCGCTGGTGCCACCCTCGTTGTTGTTCAGAGTGTTGCGGTGGAAGGCGGTGGCGAGGATTTGTTGATCGTTAGCCTGTGGAAGGAGATCGCCGGCGAGTTGTTCAGTGGTGAATTGGTCGTAGGGAAGGTTGTTGTTGAAGGCGTCGATGACCCAGTCGCGCCACGGCCAGATGTCGCGGTGTTCATCGCCTGCATAGCCTACGGTGTCGGCGTAGCGGGCGATATCGAGCCACTGGGTAGCCCAGTGTTCGCCGTAGGCGGGTTTGGTAAGGTAGCGCTGGATGGCGGCTTGATAGTTGGTCTCGGAGGGATGGGCGGCGAAGGCTTGGACTTCTTCAAGGGAGGGAGGGAGGCCGGTGAGATCGAGAGCGAGGCGGCGGAGCAGGATGCTGGGATCCGCCTGGGGAGCGGGCTTGAGGCCGAGGGGTTCGAGTCGTTTGGCGATGAAGTGGTCAATAGGATTGATTGCCGTGAGATGGGCGCTGGCGGGCGGGGTGACGGATTGCGGTTTTTGGAGTGACCAGTGGGGTTCGTAGTCAGCGCCTTCTTTGATCCATTGGCGAAGACGTTCAATTTCTTGCGGCTTGAGCGCTTTGCCGTGGTCGGAGGGCGGCATCAGGTCGTCGGGGTCGGAAGTGGTGACGCGCTTGATGATTTCGCTGGCGTCGGGGTCGCCGACTTTGATGCCGGGGCCGCTTTCTCCTCCCTTGGTGATTCCCGCAAAGGTATCGAGGTGAAAGTCGCCCTTGCGGTCTCCTTCGTCGGGTCCGTGACAGCTCAGGCAATTCTTAGAGAGGATAGGCCGGACGTCACGATTGAAGCTGACCTTGGCGGAGGCTAGGGCAGGGACGAGAAGGAAAAGGAGGAAGCGGGTCATTTTGGCAACAGGGTAATAGAAAAGGGCGACTTTGCCAGCCGCCCTTTGGGAGTGATTGATTGACTCAGGGAAGCCAGTGGTTTTTACGGCTGGGCTGAGTAATTTTTGTCATTCACCGACGAATAGAATTTCAGTTTCGAGGGGTCTTTGAGGACGGTATTTTTGATTAAGTTCACGGAACCATCGAGGAAGCAGCAGTAGGCGCTTTCTTTGTAGTTTCCTTGGGGAGCATCGCTGGTGCCGGTGTAGATCCAGCCTTTGGTGGTGCTGTTGTCATCGGCCTCGCCGAAGTAGATGGTGCTGGGCTCATCCTGGACGGTGGCCTGGTGGACGACGCCGGCACTTTCGGAATCAGCATTGGCGCTCACGTCGTCGCCGAGTTCGCCATTGTAAGCATAGCTACCGTGGGTGACTTCGGGGTCGTTATAGAGTGAGTCCCATTCGGCCTTGTCGCCTCCGAGGTTTTTCTTGGAGAGGGGGTTTTGGAGAATGGTATCCTTATAAGGAGCGGTCCATTCGAAGCCTCCGTTGTCGATGTCGGCGAAGGTGAGTTGCTCGGCGACAAGATCCCACCAGAGGAAGTCGGTCTGCTGGCTGTTTTGCAAGGTCCCTGCTGCCGGCGGGAAGGTGCCGGGTGCGTGGAGTCCGGTATTCACGCCGCTACTTGAGAGGATCGTCAGGGCATTGTAGATCTCTTTCATGTTTTTGGCGGTCTTGGCGGAGGCGGCGGCGGTCATGCCTTTAGTAATGCCCACGATGGCGAGGCCGGCGAGGGAGGCGATGATGGCGATGACGACGAGGAGTTCGACAAGGGTGAAGCCCTTGCGCTTCAGAGTGTGTTTTGTGGTTTTCATGTGGTTTCGGTGAGACTGGATGGGTGAGCGCAGGGATCAAGCAGATTTCATCCGGCGAAGGGGGTGTTTTGGTCTAGGCAGGATCGTGCTCAAATTTACGATAAGAACGAAAGCCGTAGATCGCAATGGCGACGAAGCAGATGACGGGGAGCCAGAAGCTATTTTTAATTCCTAATTCGTCGATAAATTTTCCTTGCACGAGGGGGAGGATCGCGCCTCCCACGATGGCCATGATGAGGTAAGCCGAGCCGAGTTTGGCTTCTTCAGAAGTCATGCCGCGAAGAGCGATGCCGTAGATGGTCGGGAACATGAGGGACATGCAGGCAGACACGGCGACGAGGCAGCTGAGGCCGACTTTTTTGTCGAGGAAGATCGCGCCGATGAGGAGGAAGACGGCGACTACGGCAAGAATTCCCATGAGCTTTCCGGGGCTGATCGTTCGCATCAGAGCGGTGCAAATGAACCGGCTGGTGAGGAAGGTGATCATGGCGGCCATATTCCAACTACCGGCGGTGGCGAGGTCGAGTTGTGCGATATCCATTCCGTAGTGGATGACGAAGGTCCAGCAGGTGATTTGGGCCCCGACGTAGAAGGCCTGGGCGATGACTCCTTCTCGGAAATGGGCGCGTTTCCAAATGCGCGCGGTAATCTCACCGAAGGGGGCGTCGGCCTTTTCAGTCTTGAAGGTGGGCATTTTGCTGATGAAGAAGAGGAGGAGGAATCCCAGGACGACGCAGCCGATGACGAGGTAGGGTGTTCGGACGTATCCGAGGTCAGCTTGCTGGAGTTCACTAAATTTGGCGGGTGCGGTAGCGCGCATGGCGGTGAGTCCATCGGTGACGCTGCCGTCGAGCTTGCCGAAGGTGGTTTTGTAGTCGGGAAGGCCGTCTTGATAGAAGGTGACTTCGTTGCCGTCTGCGAGTTTGACTTTGTCATCTACGAGGGTGGCCCCTTCCGGGAGTTGTTGGGCATCCGTGTAAAGGTATTCGATGGCGGCGGGATTCTGATTTTTCACGTCTGCCCTGAATTCGCCTACCATGAGATTGGGTGCGATGAGGGAGGTCATCACGAACATTCCGGTGAGCGAGCCCATGGGATTGAAGGCCTGGGCTAGGTTGAGCCGTTGGGTGGCGGTTTCGGGAGGTCCCATTGCCAGGATGTAGGGATTACAAGCGGTTTCCAGGAAGCTGAGGCCAAAGGTGAGGATGTAGAAGCCGAGGATGAAGATGTAGAAATTGGCGGTGATGCTAGCGGGGAGGCTCAGGAAGGCTCCGACCGCGTAGAGGGCGAAGCCGATCATGATCGCGGCCTTGTAGGAATACTTGCGGATGAAGAAGGCCGCAGGAAGGGCCATGGTGAAGTAGCCACCGTAGAAGGCGGCTTGCACGAGGGATGATTCGGTGTTGTTGATGAGGAAGACCTCCTTGAAGACCTTCACGAGTGGGTTGGTGACGTCGTTGGCGAAGCCCCAAAGAGCGAAGCAGAAAGTGGTTAGGATAAATGCGGCGAGGTATTTTTTCGGAACGACTTCCGCCTTTTTGGGATTCTGGCTCACGGGTAGTTAGGATTTGGTTACTGGGCTGCTGCGCCCTGGACGAGGCGGTGTTCCGTAAGAATTGTCATGCCGCCTCCCTCTTGTGGAGTGGAAAGATGGGAAATGTCAGATAACTGGCATCAGTGATTCCTCGGTGCGACAGGATGGGGAGAGGAAAGTTGATGCCCGAAGTGGGTTAGGATTGCCAGCGGGGGAGGTCGTGAGGCACTCTCCGACCTGATGAGATTTGCGGTTTTGGGCAGTGGTAGCGGTGGGAATTCCACGGTGGTCGAGTGTGACGGCAAATATCTCCTCGTCGATGCCGGATTGAGTGCCAAGCAGCTCACCTTGCGGCTTGAGAAGCTGGGGGTGAACCCGGAGGAACTCACTGGGATTTTGATCACTCATGAGCATGGCGACCATGTTCGCGGGCTCGATGTTTTCCTGCGGAAGTGGCAGGTGCCGGTTTTGGCGTCGATTATGACGGGGCGGGTGGTGCAGGAGAATCTTCGTCAACGGGCGAAGTGGGTCGCTTTTGAGAGCGGGCAGAATTTTTCGTGGGAGGGCTTTGATTTTACGACCTTCGGATTGCCGCACGATGCGGTCGAGCCGGTAGGCTATGTCATTGGGAGAGGGGGACGTCGGGTCGGGGTGGCGACTGATCTGGGGCACGTCGATGCCCAGGTTTTGAAAGCCTTGCAGGGAGTCGAGGGGTTGGTGCTGGAGGCCAACTACGAATGGAAGATGCTGGAGGCGGATACCAAGCGGCCTTTTAGCACCAAGCAGCGGATTTCCTCGCAACACGGGCATCTTTCGAACGAGCAGGCTTCGGATCTCATTGCCGAGCTCGCACCGGGCGGGTTGAAGCGGGTGATTTTGGGGCATTTAAGTAGTGATTGTAATTGTCCCAAGCTGGCCGTGGAGTGTGTCCGGCAGAAGATTGGGGAATACGAAGTGGAAGTCTGTGCGGCGTCCCAGAACGAGGTGACGGAATGGCAGAGTCTTGTTCCTGAGGTGGACGCGGCATTTTACGGCGAACTCTTCGGCGGTTAGTACATTCAAGGGTTGCCTGAGGCGTGTGGATCGGCAAACTGCCGTCCGCGTGAATCAGGTCCCAGTCAAGCCCAGTGCCGAGGAGTTTGTTGAGTTAGCGCAGGCCGGAAATGTCGTGCCTGTCTATGCTCAGCTTGCTGCTGACTTCGAGACTCCGGTCTCTGCCTTTTTGAAGCTCCGTGATGGTAGAAATGCCTTTCTCTTTGAGAGCGCGGAGAGCACCGATGCCAGCGGACGATGGTCGATTGTTGGCAGTCAGCCACGCTGGGTGTTCACCTCGCGTGGAAATGAAGTGACGATCGAATGCGGTGGCCAGGTCGAGAAGCGTGCACGTCAGGGCGATGTCCTCGATGAAGTGCAGCGTCTCATGGCGGATTATCGTCCCGTGACCCATGGCGATGCTCCTCCGTTTTATGGCGGAGCGGTGGGCTATGTGGGCTACGATGCGGCGCAACAATTCGAGCCCTCGGTTTCGCAGACTCCGGAGGATGATCTGGGCTTGCCGGAAGCAGTCTTTTTTCTTGCCGATACTCTCGTCGTTTTTGATCACAAGCTGCGCCGCCTTTTGGTGGTGGCCAATGCCATGATCGATGAAGCCGATTCTCCCGAGGAGGCGTATGCCATTGCCCGCGGACGGATCGGGACGGTGATTGCCGCGCTCGATCGGCCATTGCATGTCGCGCCTCTCAACGGGCTCGCAGAATTTGAGTTGCCCGCGCCGAAGAGTAATACGACCCAAGCGGAATACGAGGAGATGGTTCTCAAGGTCAAGGAGTATATTGCGGCGGGCGATGTTTTTCAGGTCGTGCCGAGTCAGCGCTTCGAGGCGGATTTTGACGGAGCCCCCATCGATCTCTATCGTGCCCTTCGCCACATCAATCCATCACCTTATATGTTCGTGTATGAAACTCCGGACTTCTCGCTCGTGGGAAGTTCGCCGGAGGTTCACGTGAGGGCGATTGATGGCCGGATCGACATTCGACCGATCGCGGGAACGCGTTGGAGAGGGAAGACCAAGGAAGAGGATGACGCGCTTGCGGCCGAGTTGTTGGCGGATGAAAAAGAGTGCGCGGAGCACGTCATGTTGATCGATCTGGCCCGCAATGATGTGGGGCGGATTTCCAAGCATGGGTCGGTGTCGGTCGATGCTCAGATGATCGTGGAGCGCTACAGCCACGTCATGCATATTGTCTCGAACGTGAGTGGCCAACTTGCGCCGGGGTATTCGTCTTACGATGTTCTCCGTTCGACCTTCCCGGCGGGAACGGTGAGTGGAGCGCCTAAGATTCGGGCAATGCAGATTATCAATTCTCTCGAGAAGAACAAGCGGGGATCGTATTCGGGTGCGGTGGGATATTTTGGCTTCAACGGAAACCACGATTCCTGCATCGCCTTGCGAACCTGCCTGGTGAAGGACGACAAGGTCTACATTCAAGCGGGTGCCGGTGTCGTGGCCGACAGCGAGCCGACTTACGAATATAACGAGACCGTCAATAAGGCTGCCGCGATGATGCGGGCGGTGGGACTGGCGAAAACCCTTGCCCCGAAGTCATGAGAGAAGTTTACCGACATCATGAGTCTATCCGCGTAAGTCATTTCCGTGATCTTGTCAAACCTCTCTCCCTGAAGTCCTACCATGCTAGCCGTTATCGATAACTACGATTCCTTCACTTACAATCTGGTTCAATATTTTGGGGAACTGGGGGTTGAGATGAAGATCTTCCGCAATGATGCCATCACTCTCGACGAGCTTCGGGATTTGCAGCCCGACCGGATTTGTATTTCGCCCGGACCCTGCACTCCGAATGAAGCGGGAATTTCCTGTGAGGTGATCAAGACTTTTGGTGAAACGCTTCCAATTTTTGGAGTGTGCCTCGGTCATCAAGCGATCGGGCAGGTTTATGGCGGAGAGGTCGTGCGGGCCAAGAAATTGAGGCACGGGAAGACCTCGATGATTCATCACGAGGGACAGAGTGTCTTTAAGGATTTGCCCAATCCCTTCGAGGCCACTCGTTACCATTCCTTGATCGTGAAAAGGGAGAATTTGCCAGATTGCCTAGAGGTGACGGCCTGGACCGATGACGATGTCATCATGGGGCTGAAGCATAAGGATTTGAATGTCCATGGCGTGCAATTTCATCCCGAGTCCATTCTTACGACCTCAGGGAAACAGATCCTGAAAAACTTTCTCGATCTTTAGGATGCGTGCCTTGCTTTGCGCTCTCATCTTGATCTGCTCACAAAGTCTTACGGGCTGGGCGGACTTGGGAGCAACTTGCCGATGATATTTCGGCGGAGTGGCGACGCGAGGGGATTAAAATTAAGATCGGCAATTAGCAGGATCGACCACCTTCGGTGTTGTTCGTGCCACCTTGGGGAGCTTCCTCTAGGACGCCTTTAGTCTTCTTCCAAACTGAGATCGCTTCGATGATCATCCATGCTTCGATGAGGAGGGTGGCAAAGCCAAAGCTGAAGAGGAGCCAGTTATGGCTGGTGGCAAAGCTCCGCAGATTCATTGACATGGCGATGGCGGGAAGAATGAGCATCACGATGCCGGGGATGAGCGCGAGAGCGAAGGGGAGGCCACGACGTCGAAGCCAGAAGGTGATGACGAGGAAGGCGAGCCCGGCTAGGAGTTGGTTGACGGCTCCAAAGAGAGGCCAAAGGATCATGCCTCCGGTGCCGAGGGCGGCATCGGGTCCCGAGGGAAGTCGGGCAATGAGATAGGCGACAAAGACGGCGAAGAGAGTGGCCCCGTATCGGTTCGTGAGCCAGGTGAGAGGATTGCCGGGGCTCTTATTGGGGGCAATGGCGGTGGCGAGTTCTTGCACGACGTATCGCTGAAGGCGGCAGGCCGTATCGAGCGTGGTGGCCGCGAAGGAAGCCACAAAGACCCCCATGAGAGCAACCGCGAATCCCGCTTCGACTCCAAGAGCTTTGAGGAAGTTGGCGCTCCCTTCGACAAAGGCTCCGATTTTAGCGGAGAGCCCTTGGGCGGCCGTCCAGCTGTGGTAGCGGGCATGGAAGGCGTCCACGCCGGTGTGGAATTCTCCGTTCACGGTGGTGCCCAATCCCAGTCCGGCGACACAGGCCAAGATGACGAGCACGGCGAGGAACCCTTCGGTGAGCATGGAGCCGTAGCCAATGAATTGGGCGTCGCTTTCACACTTCACTTGCTTGGATGAGGTGCCGGAGGACACGAGGCAGTGGAAGCCTGAGATCGCTCCGCAGGCGATGGTGATGAAGAGGAAGGGGAAGATGGCGGGGGCACCTTCGGGAGACCAATTGAAGGCGGGGGCCACGATTTCCAGGCTTTGTCGTTCCTCTCCGGTGACGGGAGCCCCGCCAAAGATGGACGCCGCGATCAGTCCAACGACGACGAGGCCAAGGGTGAAGAGAAGTTGCAGGGCATTAATGTAGTCCCTGGGTTGAAGGAGGGTCCAGACGGGCAAAACGGAGGCGAAGACGCAGTAGCCCAGGAGGACGGCGCACCATTGCAAGTTGCTCCAACGGGCGAGGGCGGAATTAAAATCCCCGAGGAAGCCCATGTTTCCGAAGGCGACCGAAAGGAGCATCAAGGAGAGGGCGACGAGGGACGGGATGAGAAGATTGATTCCCTTGCGGTGAATCCAGAAACCGATGATGACGGCGAGCGGGATTTGCAGGAGGCAGGGGAAGATGGACTCGGGATACATGCGGAAGACCGCCGCGATGACGAGCCCGAAGATTGCCAACACGATGGTGAGGGCGAGAAAGAGGATGGTGAGAAAGAGAATGCGGGTTCGTTTGGTGATGACCCGGCCCGCGATGTCGCCGACCGTTTGTCCACGATTTCGCATCGAGACGACGAGGGCTCCGAAGTCGTGAACCGCGCCGATGAGGATGGAGCCAAAGAGAACCCAGATGAGGGCCGGAACCCAGCCCCAGATCACGGCGAGAGCGGGTCCGACGATGGGCCCGGTGCCGGCGATGGAGGTGAAGTGGTGTCCAAAGATGACGTTCTTGTCGCTGGGGACAAAGTCGATGCCGTCTTCCTGTTCGATCGAAGGGACCTTGGCCTTGGGATCGAGTCGGAAGAGTTTCTGCGCCAGCCATTTCCCGTAGGTGTGGTAAGCTACGAGGTAGAGCACGAATGCTCCCACGGCGATGAGAAGAGTATTCATGAGTCGGGTTCCGAATGTTTGGCCGTGAGGGCTTCGAAGACAGGCGTGGGAACGTAGCGGCGAACGGTGCCCTGCCAGCCATCCGGCCCAATCAGGCCCATGACCATACTTGAGGAAAGTTCGGCGATATCACGCGGAGGCATCAGGAAGACAGTGTTGATCTTGGGGGCCATGTCACCATTGATGTGGCGCATGACACGCTCGTATTCGTAATCCTGGGAAGAGCGAATGCCACGAAGGATGAATTCGGCACCGACTCCTCGGGCGTAGTCGACAAGGTAGCGATTGTCGAAATTGGTAATGGTGAGACGCTCGCAGGACGGAATGGAGGCGCGAAGGAGATCGATGCGTTTTTCGGTCGAAAAAATGTAGTTCTTTGAGGGATTCTGGCCGATGGCCACCACCAGGCGGTCAAAAAGCTCGAGCCCCTGGCTGATCATCCAGAGGTGTCCATTTGTTGGAGGATCGAAGCTCCCTGCGTAAACCGCTGTTTGCATTCGGCTAGTCGATCATTTTTTCGATGAGCGCGCGAGCCCGCATCTTCTTCATCCATTCTTCGAAGTTGGCTTTCTTTTTCTCGGATTCGACCCGTTTCTTCATTTCGTCGCGGACTTCCTCGAAGGACTTGGCAGGGCCATACTCGCGTTTGACCACTTGAATGATGTTGAAACCAGAAGGATCCTCGAAGGGGCCGATGACGTCATTTCCTTCGCTTTCGAAGAGGATGAAGCCGAATTCGTGGTTCAGGTCCGTGCGGGGCACATCTTCCCAGAGTCCGCCATCTTCCGCGTGGGAATCGCGTGAGTTTTGCTTGGCGGCCGCCTCGAAATCGCCTCCGGCTTTCAGGTTTTCACCGAGTTCTTCGGCAAGTTTGAGTTGGGCTTCAGGGCCATCACCGTCGGCTTTGGGGAGATAAATTCGTTTGTAAGTAGCGACATCCTTGGTGCGATCACGGTTGGCGATGGCCCATTGCTGGTATTCCTTGCGCAATTCAGCGTCCTTAGGAGGCGGGACATCGCCAAAATGTTGAGAGCGGACAATTTGCACGAGTAATTCCTTGCGCTGTTGTTCCTTAAATTGATCCCGGGTCAGGTTGGTCGCCTTCAAGTAATCACGGAAGAGCTTTTCGTTACCGCCATAGACGTTCTGAATGATACGGTCGATTTCGCTTTCGACCTCGTGATCGGGAAGGGCTTTGATGCGGTCCTTGAATTCGCTGAAGATGATGGCGCGGTCGATCAATTCATCGAGGATGCTATTACGGAGTTCCTTGAGCTGAGCGTCGTAGCTTGGTCCACGGCGCGGGAAGCGGGCCATGAGGACCGACTGGAGAGGCGCGACTTTAATCATCAGCTCGTTCATTGTGATGAGCTCGCCGTTCGTTTTGGCGGCCATCCCATTGACCAGAATGGGGCCGGTTTTTTTTCGGATGGGCTCCTCGGGCTTTGCCGGAGCGTCAGGCGCTTCCTGGCATGGGGAGGGGAGCATCAAGGCGGCAGTGAGACTGAGAGCCAGTGCGGGTAGGGAAAATTTCATCGGTCGGAGCAGCGATTAGAGAGACTTAAGGAGGCGAACCGCTTCGGAAAGTCTATCGGCGAGTTTCTTGGAACTCAAGCGGGGAAACTTCCCGCCGGGGGGGAGGATATATTCGCCGTTCCGTTGTAACATAAAGCGATCGTTGTTGGTTTCAACTACTTGCACTCCTTTGGCAGAAGCGATGACACGGAGGCGGTTCGTTTGCAAAAGATTCTCAACCGGGGCCGGGAAGCGTCCAAAGCGGTCGCGCCAATCCTTTTCGATTTCCTTGATTTCCTTCTCGCTGCGTGCCGAGGCCAGTTGCCGGTAGGCGGCCACCCTCATTTCGGGGTCAGGACCGTAACTTCTTGGGAAGTAAGCCGGGAGAAATCCCTTTTGACCCGACCACTGGCTCTCCGACAAGACGAGGAAGTCGATTTTCACCTGGGCATTCGCCCGTTGCATCGGGTTCTTGCCTTGGAGCTTCTCGATGGATTGCTGGAGGAGTTGGCAGTAGAGTTCGAATCCGACCGCGGTGATGTGGCCCGATTGCTTGGTCCCGAGCAAGCTGCCGGCGCCCCGGATTTCGAGGTCGCGCATTGCGATTTTGAATCCTGAGCCGAGTTCGGTGTATTGCTTGATCGCGCTGAGTCGTTTTTTGGCGTCGCCGCCCGCAATACGATCACTGGGCAGGAGAAGGAGGGCGTAAGCGCGTCGCCCCGCACGACCGACGCGTCCGCGAAGCTGGTAGAGGTCGGCCAGTCCAAAGCGGTCGGCGCGGTCGATGAGAATGGTGTTGGCGTTGGGGATGTCGATGCCACTCTCGATGATGGTGGTGGCGAGGAGGACATCGGCTTTTCCTTCCACGAACTGGTGCATTACGCTTTCGAGGTCATGGCGATCCATCTGACCGTGCCCGATGACCACGCTCGCTTCGGGAACGAGTTTTTGGATGCGCTCCTTCATGCCCTCGATGGTCTGGATGCGGTTGTGGAGGAAGAAGACCTGGCCACCGCGGGTCAGCTCCCGGCGAATGGCATTGCGAATGAGTCGCTCGTCGTAGGCGCAGATCGAGGTCTGAACCGGGAGGCGGTTGGGCGGGGCCGTATCGATGGTCGACATATCCCTCGCTCCCATGAGGGAGAGGTAGAGAGTGCGCGGGATCGGAGTTGCCGACAGGGTGAGAACATCGATGAGGCGGAATCGCTCCTTGAGAATTTCCTTGTGACGCACTCCGAAGCGCTGTTCTTCATCGACCACTAACAGGCCCACGTTTTGGTAATCGACTCCGGCTGAAAGGAGGCGATGAGTGCCGATCACGATATCCACTTTTCCCTCTTTCAGGCCTTCCAAAGTCTCGCGAACTTCGGCGGGTGATTGTAGTCGACTCAGGAGTTCAATACGCACCGGGTAATCGCTCATGCGGGCTTTGAAGGTCCGCCAATGTTGCTCGGCGAGAACGGTCGTGGGCGCGAGAATGGCAACTTGTTTTCCTCCCGTCACGGCCTTGAAAGCGGCGCGAATCGCGACCTCGGTTTTCCCGAAGCCCACGTCGCCACAGATGAGGCGATCCATGGGGCGGGGCGACTCCATGTCGATCTTGGTTTCCTCGATGGCCTTGCGTTGATCGGGAGTTTCGGTGAAGGGAAAGGAGGCCTCGAACTCCTGCATCCATTGCCCGTCGGGGGCGTGTGCGTGTCCTGACTTGGAGTCCCGCTCGGCCTGCAAGCGAAGGAGTTGGGCGGCGTAGTCGAGAACGGCGGCCTCAGCGACCAAGCGGGCTTTCTTCCACTTCTTGTCGCCGAGTTTGTTTGATTTTGGTTTGCCTCCCCCAATGCCGACGTAGCGCGAAACGAGATGGCTTTGGTCGATGGGGACGTGGAGCGTCGCGCCGCCTTCGTATGCGATCCCAAGTTCCTCGTCACCGTCGTCGCTTTCCACCAGTCCAATAAACTCACCGATGCCATAGTCGGCATGGACCACAAACTCGCCCTCGTTGAGTTCGTGAACTCCAGCGATGGCGGCGGCGTGGCGTTGGTGGCTGAACTTCTCCCGCCCCCGTGTTCCGGGCAGGTGTTGGCGCCCAAAAATTTCGAGGGTCGAAAGGACGACCAGTTTTTGACCGGGCGAAATAAAGCCTTTGGCGAGCCGTCCTTCCACGCAGACGAAGTCTGATTCATCGCGCTCTAGGATTTCGAAAAAGCGGTGCCGTTCCGCTTTGCTGGGAGCGACCAGTCCCACTTCCCAACCTTCGCGTTCCCAGTCGGCCAGCTGTTCTAAAAAGAGCCCTCGGCTCGAGTCTGCAATGACGAAGTCCCCGGCCTCAAAGCCCGCCGCCGGGGAGGGGTAGAGGTCGGCATTCCAGGTTTCGTTGGGGGCATTACTGATGAGAACGTGGGCAATTTCGCGGTCGTCTTCATCGACCGCGACGACGAGATCATCGGGACCGAGCCACGATGACAGAGGGGCCCCTAACTTCGGCGGGCGGCTGTTGACTTCGACTTTGGCGACCCGCTTGGTCGTGGTCTGGGTTTCGACACTGAACTCACGAATTGATTCGATCTCATCGCCAAAGAATTCCACCCGCACCGGACTGGTGAAGGAGGGCGGGAAGAAATCGAGAATCCCGCCTCGTTTCGCAAATTGGCTTCGTTGGAAAATCTGGGGAGTTTCTTCGTAGTCGTGCTCTTCCAGCCAGGTCACCAATTCATCGGGAGAAATTTCCTGCCCGACTTCGAGGGTGAGTTCGGGTTCGTTTAAGCCATCGAGAACCGGGGCGGGGGACTGCCACGAGGCCCGGGAGAGGAGGACGGGCGTTCCGGGTGAAGTGGCGATGCGGTGGAGAGTCGTAATTCGCTCGGCTTCGCGATCGGGGTCAACCAATTCATCTTCGATGATGACGGTGGGGTCGGCGAGGATGAGAGCCGGGGATTTCCAGAAGGCAAACTCCTCGGCAAATTGATCCCGTCGGCGGGCATGGGGCGTGAAAACCCAGACGCGCCCCTTGCGCTCCTGCTTGAGAAGCGCGGCGATGAGGTAGCCTTCGGCAGCGGGATCGCAAGTGCCGAGCATGAGGGGGGACTCTTTGGCGCGGGGCATGGCTTCCCACGTGGACAGGGTCAGACCCCGCCACTGTTCCTTGGGAGAACCTGCCTTCATTGCGAAGGGGCTATATCACGCTCCTTGAGTCGTGCAAGCGGGAGGATGTCTTCGTGCCATCTCAAAAAACTTCAAAGATTCTCTTGTCAAAAATCTCGAGGCATCCTAAAGCTCCGCCGCACCAGCCGCAAGGTCGGTGTAAATCCAACCTCAAAGCGCAGATAGCTCAGTTGGTAGAGCAGTTGGCTTTTAACCAATTGGTCCTGGGTTCGAGTCCCAGTCTGCGTACTTTCTCTTTCGGCGCCGCTCACCAAAGCGGTGCCTTTTTTTGTCGGGCAACGCTCACCCTTTAAGGCAGATCGAGCTGCTGGCCCGGGTCTTTCGTCATCAGGGGTGGCGAAATGCCATCGTGGTCTCGAAGCGGAGCGGGTTCATTGTCTCCGGGCATGGTCGCCTGGAAGCGGCGGAGAAATGGGGAGAGGGCCTATTTTTTTTTTTTTTTTCAATCGTTACCTCTTCCCGCCCCAACGGGGCATCCCACGCCAGCCCAGGGCAGCGCCCTGGGTATGCAATGATTAAGAACCCAAAGCCCTGAAAGGGCGACCCAACCACCGAAGCGATCACCCGCGCTGGACGTAATTCCCGCGATTTGGATCGCCCTTTCAGGGCTCCATGATTCGTGGGAACCGTGTTCCCGGGACGTTGCCCCGGGCTGCCATGGGGCGCAGGAGGCGTGACAGCCCGCACGCTCTGACCATTCGACCGGCCAAAGGGAGGCTAGTCCGTTCACCGAAACGCTTTGAAGTGGGACGACGACGAACACCTGAGCAGATCTTGGCGGAAGACTTTCATCGCAGGTTCAACAGCTTGCGCACATTGTCTGACAACGTGAAATGGACAACGTGAAATGCTAAGCCTCCCGGTTTCGGCACGGCAAAATACGGCGTGGACCGGGGACTTTTCTTGCCGGAACACCGCCCACTGCCTCACTGAAACACCTCTTCCGCCCCCTCTTTCCCCCGCAACCCCCTTTCACGCCCCTCCGCTCCGGTCCAAGGGCGGCTTCAAGGCCCTCCCGCCAAAAGCAAATTCCTAGCAGTCATTTACCCCTTGCGACTGCGACCGATGAAGCGTAGGAGGGTGCGTCATGAAGAAACTTTACATTGGGTTGTCAGCCCTCCTCATCGGCGCCTCACTCACAGCTTCGGCTCAACAGACTAGGGAAATCACGCCAAGAAATGGCAGTGATCGAGTTACCATAGAAGTCAGAGAAAATCGGAAGGTCGCAAAGTTTGTTTCCGGAGATTACCAGTCTGAAAGAGTGCTACAGGATATGGACGGTGATGGGTGGTGTGACATTTGGTGTTCTCTTTTCCAGAGAGAAACCGAAACGCGTTCCAAGAAAGTCGATACCGATGGGGATGGTCTCACTGATTATGAGGAGATGGTTCTCATGCGGAATCCAGTCGCGGCAGAGCCTCTACCTAAAAATCGTTCAGAAGCTGAACTTGCAGATATGAACAAGGATGCAGAAGCTAAGCTAATTCGCTCTAAAGCCGAATGGCAGTTGAGAAAGGAGCAAGCGTTTACAAATGGAATGCGACGTGCGGCGAATCGAGAAAAGGGGATCATTGGTAAGCGGGAAGAGATCCAAATTACGAAATTAAATGATCTTAGTGAGAAAGCGGTTAAGGCTCGTCAGAACACACAGGAAAAAAGGCTCAAAGTCCAAAAATACGCTGAGGAAAACGGTTACACACGACAGCTAATTTCTGAAGCTGGAAGATTTTCAGGGATGGCTGGGGAATACCCGGTGTTTGTTTCTGGAAGCAATCAAGTAGCAGCAGCTTCTGTTTCTATTGACGAGCTTTGGCCTGCAAGTGCAGCACCTTGGGCATCAGGTTCAACAGGTTTGGATCTTACTGGAGCTGGTGAAACTTTAGCAATTTGGGAAGCAAATTCCTTTGGAGGAGTTTTCACAAATCATAATGATTTTGGGAGCCGTGTGAATCAACAGGATGGAGCTGGGGTCGATACTACAAGCCATGCCACTTTTGTAGCAGGAACGATGGCTGGTTCTGGAGCGGCAAATACAACTGCTAGAGGGGCTGCCTACGAGGCGAATGTCGAAGCGTTTGACTTGCTTGATCTCGATACCGAGAGGCTTGAGGCGGCAGATGGAACCTATGGTCAACGGATATCCGTTGGAAATAATTCTTGGAATGAGCAAGCAGGATGGGAGCTTAGGGCTATAAACGGTAATATAGTTAGGTGGGTATGGTATGGTGGAGGAGCTGAAGGTGATGAGGTTGACCCCAAATTTGGCCGATACACAGAGGCGGATAATCTGTTTGATGATGGTGCCGTTGACTTGGATAATTTTGTGAATGCGGATGCACCTCATCACTTGCCGGTTTATTCATGTGGAAACGATAGAAACGAGGGTCCAGGAGATATAACATTCCCTGTCAATGGCTTTGCCACCAACGCCTTTTTTGTTCCAGTAGGAAACACATTTCAACAGCTCAACAGATTCACGCATATTCGTGATTATATCGACGGAGACGAGGGGGGATATGACAGTATTGCGACACCAGCCACAGCCAAAAATATTCTTACGGTTGGAGCATGTCTTGATGTCACCCACCAAGAGGGAGGAGCCACCAATCCAGGGTTCGGGGATGGATCTACCGTTACCCCAGCTGACTTTCGTGATTTTGCGGTCAATGGCGCGCCAATTGTTTCGGGAACAGGTTTTGGACCAACTGATGATGGCCGCATTAAGCCAGATCTTGTGGCAGTTGGTGCAGGGTATAGTCCAGATCGCGATAATCTTGGGACTCCTAGTATTTTTCCAACAGCGGGTGTGGTCACTACTGATCGGAGTGGGGGATATAACGGCAATGATACCCAAGGAACTAGTTTCGCAGCACCAGCAATCACAGGGGGTATAGGATTGATGCTTGAGCGTCGCAGAGAGCTTTATCCAGGCCTTTCCAACACTGATTTATGGCTAGCTTCGACCATCAAAGCTTTGGCAATTAATGGTTGTGATGATCCTGGAAATCCTGGGCCAGACTACCAAATGGGTTATGGGCTGTTTAATGCGGCAACATCGGTAGCCCAAATCGATGAAGATTACAATCTGGGGCGAGGGAGCCAGATTAAGGAATTTACTTTGGATGATGGGGACAGTGTCTCATGGCTGGTTTCAGTTGCGGCAGGAAGCCCACTTTCGGTGACGGCAGTATGGAGTGATCCTGCTGGCCCAGGACAACCCCTTGGAGGAGTGCCCGATATCCAAGATCCGGTGTTGATCAATAATATCGATATTCAAATTGAAAACGTAGATACCACTGACGTTCTTTTCCCTTGGGTTTTGAATCCTGATCTGAATGGAGAAAGTGCTGTCGTTCGGGCCACAGCAGCGACACCTGGCGTTGATAATCGAAACAATGTCGAAAAAATCAGCACAGAAAATCCAGTATCTGGAGTCTACAGAATTACAGTAACCCATTCGGGAGGAATTGCAGGAAACCCAACATCTCAAGCGGTCTCGGTTGTTTCGACAAATGCAGAGCCTTTCATGGCAGTCATCGAATCAATTGAAGTTTCTCCGGTCCAAGATGAGTTCATTATAACTTACTCCAGTGATCCTGGTGCTCATTATGAAATCGAGACTTCCTTGGATCTACAGACTTGGACCTCATCAGATACCACGATCGCTGAACCAGGAATCAACACGGTAATGGTGAGCACCCAGGCCGGTGACCCTCGTCGTTTCTGGAGGCTTCGCCGTTTACAGTGATGAAATTGAAGACGGTATTATTCTTCAGCCTCTCCGCTAACTTTGTTTCTGGGGCGATTGTGACTTTCGTTCCCCCTCAGCCATTATTTATGGCAGAGAGTCAGAGTTCTACGTCCTTCTTGTTGGACATTGATAATGATGGAGTAGACGACGTTCGTTTTGGGGGGTCCATCATCCAAGGTTCGGTATTTAGAACTGAGAGGGCTAATCGGACTTTGACGACACTGGTGAATCCACCTAACGCGACGGGGTCGACCGCTTCACTTTTAGGAGGAAATGTGATCGGAATGGCACCTCCTCTTGGGTTAAGTTGGCTTTCTACATCGCGTGATGGGTTCACTGAACCGGGAGAGGATACTGGAGGATTTGATGTGCTGGCACTTTGCGTCAGCACAGGTTGCTTGGGGGAGTTTTTTTCTCTCTTAGGTAACCGGTCCTTCATTGGAATAGAGTTTGAGGGGAGCGAAGGAACGCATTATGGATTCTTCGATGTTGAGTTTGGTGGAAATGCTGTGGTCGGTCAAATCAATGGTTGGGCTTATGAGAGTCAACCCAACACCCCGATAACCACTTTCACGATTCCGGAGCCTTCTTCGATCTTATTGGTTCTTCTGAGTGGGTCGATGCTCCTTAGAAGAAAACGCTGAAATTTCCGCAGGAAATCCACCGTAAATTTCCCGTAGTAATAGCAGGAATCGATCGGTGTAGAAAAGTCCGATAGAAAAATGTGGTTCTACGGGGGCTGCTGCTCGTTGAGGTGAGTTCTGAGGGGTCTTTTGCTCCAAGGTTCTTCGGACCTAAGATTCGCGTAAAACTCGATCAGGGATACCAAAAAGCGCGCGAAAAATCTTGCAGAGAGTGTCGTAATTTTCAAAAAAAATTATGGCCAATATCTCTCAGTTAGACACCGACGTTTCCGATCTTTTCTTCAAGCCGTTGACTCGGGTTTACGCCTCAACCGAGGCGCAATATGCGGCAGACGGGCACTATCAAAAGGCGGCTTGCTTTGATCCAAAGCCGACCAAGGAGGGTGAATCACAGATTGCCACCGGGCACTTTTTTCGACTGAACCTACGCCATGATCATTTGGATTATTTGGATTTGAGCCGACCGGGCGACGGAAAAAAGAAAGACCACGACATGAGGTTGATCAAGCGCCTGGAGGTCAAAGATCTGCGCAACGGGGCGAAGGTCGGACGCAAGGTGCTCTACGCGTGGGACAAGGCTTGCATTGATTACGGGTATTGGGAGGCTTTGAAACGTCGGGCTGTTTACTTCGTGACCGAGGAGAAGAGTAACAGTGCCGCCAGGCAGATTTCAACGGATATCACCGATCGCAGCGACCCACGCAACGAGGGGGTGGTCAGTGACTACTACGTAGGGCGAGACAATGAAATCCGGTGAGAATTTCATCAATCAGGCGGTGAAGCGAGCGACTCAGAGGACGCATCGATTTATCCGGTGGCTCCGTGTGGCACTTTACCGCGAGGTCCCCTGGCGTGAAGCGGTGGCCCGGTTGGCGGTGATTTGGGGCTCAAAATGTTAGGACTTTTCTACACCGATCCCCGCGAGACGTCGTCCCGCAGTGCGCCACGCAGCTTGATCCGCTCAAAAAGCGGTGCCTCCTTGGCCAGTTTCTTGTCGGCCTTCGATTCGTCCGCGATTGCGCCAGGGGCAAGCAAGCCCACAAGGGCCGCCATCAAAATCAAGCGTCGACCCGGTGAATTGAAAGCACCTCGCCGCGGCAGAGGAACACCCTTCCGATTTTGAAGGGATCGCATCACGCTACTACGCCCAAAGCCGGGCACTTTGGTCACAAATTTCACAGAAAAACCAGAGCATTCAATTCAACCCCATGACCCATCCCTTCCCCCCACCCGGGTCAAGCCCCGCCCCTCCCGGGCCTTCTCCGAAATCGCTCTTAACCACGTGCCATTCAGGGCTCCTACACAAGGCGGCATTTCGTGGAAATCGGGGGAAAAACAACCGCAGATGAACTCATTGGAAACGAGAACTCGAAACCCGGCAAACCGGAAGGTGTTCCCAAGCCCCGGGGCTAACCATGCCGTTTACTGGCCTGTCCTCGTGAAGCGCACTGATTCGAGTTGGGCTTCGGTGAACTTCATCGATTGTTCATCTCCGTTTCCAGGTCGCCGAGTGTGGCTATGATCTCTTCAAACGTTGGGCGCCGTCCGAAAATCATATCCTGCATGGCTGAATAGTCTTTGCGCATTGCATCGAGGACATGATCGGGCGGGATCAGCTTTAGTGTGCCCGGCTTGGCCGCATCGTAGTTCGCCCAGTTTCGAGGATAGAATTTCTTCTTAAAAAGAACCACATCAGCCAGCAGTTCCAAATTCCCCAACGCGGCTCTTTTCAGTTTTTCATCGGACGCCATCAGGCAAAGGTCGTAGTAGTGGCGAGAATAGCGCTCAGGAACGACAGCATCCACTGGGCGGTGGGCTTCATGGTGCAGGATGGTCGCTTTTTCCCAGAAGCTTCGCTCCGCATCGATCGCACGAACAGAGCAGTTCGGTTCAACGAATTGATCAGGGAAATCCTCTGCGGCGTAGGGTGTAATCGTGTGTTCTGAGTGTGGCAACCAGGACGCCAAAGGTCCGATCTCCAGTTGAATGTAAGGCAGTAGCTCTTCCGTGTTAGAGGTTTTCGGATATTCCACGCGGATAATGTGCCCTTGGTCTTTTTCGTCAGCCTTGATTTCCAGGCGGCAATGCCGGCCAAGCGCTTCATTCAGAAGTGGCAGCATGGTTCCAGCGATGTAGGCACAAGCTTCCTCGTTGAGTGCTTCATTGAGCTCACCCTGTTTCGTCTTCGAACGTTCCGCCATCGGGTCTTGGCCTCCACTCGCGACTCTCCAATCCAGAACCAAGTCAATATCCTCGGAAAATCGGTCAATCAGCCCATAGACTTTTGAAAGGCTGGTGCCCCCTTTGAAGATGAGTTGTTTGGAAAGTTCGGGATGCTCAAAGAGATGCTTCAGCGTCCAGCAGACCCAGAAGTCTTTTTCCACGATGGCAATGGTTCCCATCCCTCGCCTTTCCGCGGTCACCGTGAAAAGTTCATGTCGATCTTTCTCCGGGAGTGCCGCCACACCATTCATGACGGCTCCTCCTTTGCGATCGTTCGGATGACATCACTGACCCACGCGGGAGCCGTCTTGGTATCGCGAAGGATTTTTTGCCACAAGTCTGGCGTCCATTTTTCCGAGAGCTTTTGCCTGACTTTCGCATCAATGCGTTCGCGCCCCAACGCTTTCAATGCCTGCACGACAAGTTCACTTTCCCGATGTTTGAACCCGGATTCCTTCAAGCTTCTTTTCTTGAAGATGAGCTGCCGGTTGCCGATCTCATAGGTTTTGCCCGGGCCATCCGAGAGGTAAACGCTCTGCGCAGGCACCTGAGTGGAAAGCCCCAATACATTGAGTGCCGTGTTTTGCGATGGCTGGATGCGCCAGCCCGATTTGCGTGCCAACGCATTGGCTAAAGCATCCAAATTTGGCCCCATTTGAGTATCCAGTAGAGTGCTCATGCGGGGATAATCATACACGCCACGAAGCACCCGCCGGATGGTTCCTTTAGCTTCCAATCGTGACAAGGCCTTACGGATCGCCGCATCGCTTCCCAGACCCGAAAAATCATTCTTGGAAAACACCCAACCCCTCTGGTGGCCGTAAATCTTAGAAATCAACTTGCTGTCAACGGATTGCATGAATGAAAGGTAGCTTGTTTTGTCACAAATTAAAGCATGTTTTTGTGACAAGCTGTTCGGCGAAATTGAGCCGGTTGACAGCTCCCTTCGAGAACGGCTCTACAGGCCTGTCCTCGTGTGCCGTTTACTGGCCTGGCCCCGTGCCCCCCCCCCCCGCACCCGTCAAGCCGGGCCCTCCACGGGGCGGAGTCGAGCCTCCGCACTCCTGGGCTACTCCGAAGAGGTGGTCTTGTGCCGTTTACTGGCCTTGCTCGTGAAACTGGCCTCGTGAAACGATCTCCGGACGCAAGTGTCCCCCGCTCGGAAAAAACGTAAATCCAAGCGAGGGACTGTAATCGGCTTGTGAAAACACCCACTCAGGCGAATCACCTCCCGAAATCTTTACGCCTCATCACCCCCTCGCCGCCCCCCTCAACAGCGCCCCCAAGGACCCCACCCAGCACCATCCGCTCCAGCACATCCCGCGCAAACTCCCGCGCCTCGTTCCCCCCTTCTTCGCCAAGCTTCGTCGCTCTGCTAGCGATGAAGAGCATGAGGCTACGAAGGGCATGCTGCACCAGAGCCTTCGGGCCGTTCTCGTAGACAGCCGTCCCTTCTTCGCGGTGAAGTGGGCGTGGGCGCGCTCGGCGAACTCGAAGCGTCGGCGCTTGAGGATGGCGCGGAGCTTCTTCACCTCCGCCTCGTAGAGCGGGATGAGGATGTTGTGGAGGTCCATGTCTGCGGAAAAAGAAACGGCGACCTTCCGAAGAAGGTCACCGTCTCTGTTGGATTGCCGGCGAAAGTGAATTGCGGAATCTGGGTCGCTACTGCTGGGCGCGCACGAAGTTGGCGGAGCCGGTGAGGGACATCTGCACGGTGGCGTCGCCGCTGACGTCGGTCATGACCTCGGTGCCGCCGGCGGGGATCGTGCCCACAGTCGCCGTGAGACCGGTGACCTTGGTGCCCGGGAAGGTGAGGGTCTCAGAGCGGTAAAACTCATAGGAGGTGCTGTTCGCGCCCTTGAGGGTCAGCTCAAATTTCCCGCTGGGGAGCGAGGTGATCGAGGTGATCTCCGGGTCGGCCGCAGGGGTGGTGCCGCCGATCACGCCGGAAATACCATAGAGTAAATAAGGATGTGTGTTGGGGTTGGGGTTTCCGGCGGCGCCCCATGTGGACCAGTCCGCGCCCAATTGTCGGTTGTCGGCTTGACCAACATTACTGGCACCTAACTCGCTGCCGGTATTGGTAGCGCCACCGGCTAAGGTCCCGGTCCAAGTGCGATTACCAAAACTTCCGCTTGCCCCGTTGACGTGGTCAATAAAAGGGCTCTCCAAAAATGTCAAGCAAGCTCGAAGCACCTTCTACCTGAGCCCGGGATACCCCCCATAAACAAGTTCGTCGCCATGCACTTTCGCTTCATCCTTGAGAGCGGCGAAGAGCTTTTGCGCGACCTTCTTGCCCTCGCCTTTTTCGAGGAGATCGACTTTCTCGAAAGGGTCGCTCTCAAGGTTATAAAGCCGGGCAATCTTACCGCCGGGATAGAGGATGAGCTTGTAACCGTCTTTAGTGAGCGCCCGCTGGGCATCCTTGAGATAGGCTGAATAGATTTGCTGACGACCTTCCGACTCACCCTTCAAAACCGGAATAAAACTCTGATATTGGATGTAGTCGGGAACCTCGGCACCTGCCGCTTGCAGAGCCGAGGGAACAGAGTCCTGAATGTAGATCGGGCTCGAGATCTTTTGACCGGCTTCAACCTCGGGTCCCACCACGACATAAGGAACGCGGATGCTGTGATCATACATGTTCTGCTTTCCGAGAAGACCGTGACGACCGCAGCCAAGACCGTGGTCGGACGTGAAGACGATGATCGTGTTCTCGCGCTGGCCATTAGCTTCCAGTGTTTCAAGAACGCGGCCAATCTGGGCATCGAGATGGGTAATAAGGGCGAAGTATTCGCGACGGGCCACCTTCACGGAATGCTCGGTCCGGGGCATGGGAGCGAGGTTTTCGTCCCGCAGACTGTGGGGCGACTTCATGACCTTCCGATACGGATAAGCCTCGAGGAAGTTCTCCGGAGTCTTCATCTTCTCAACGGGATACATGTCAAGATACTCCTGCGGAGATTGACGGGGATCGTGAGGAGCATTGAAGGCGAGGTAGAAGAAAAAAGGCTTGGTGTCCTTCTTGGCCATCTTGAGGAATTTCACGGCGGTATCAGCCTCGACTTCCGACCAATGCTTGCCGCCTTTCCAGAAGCCATTGTTGGCCTTGTCGGTAGGATCCCAAGGGTCTTCCTTTCCTTCAAGGGGACGGTTGTAGCCCTTCTTGACCTGATTAGGCATGCCCGGGCGAACGTCGCCCACGTGATCAAAGAGCTTTTCGGCCTTCATGCTGACGTGCCATTTCCCCGTCATATAGGTCGTGTAGCCCGCATCGCTCATGAGTTGGGGCCAGAGTCTCCGCTCGCCCATCGTCTTTTCCTCCCTCTCGGCATACCAAAGATTCCGCCCGGTCATCATCATATTGCGGCTCGCAACACAGATCGCGCCATTCCAGCCCCCGGAATTGTAGGCGTGGGTGAATTGCGTCCCGGCAGCGAACAGCTTGTCAAGATGGGGCGTTTTGACTTCAGTGAGACCGACCGAACCAATCGCTTCGTAGGTCATATCATCAGCAAATATGAAGAGCAAGTTGGGTTTTTCCGCCGCCTGAAGGAAGGGAGCGGCCGCGAAAACAGCCGCAAGAAGGAATTTTATCATGACCCGAAAGCAATGAAGAGAAGATTGGCGCTTAACAATCACTTTTTAGGCTGCTACCACGCCGCCGCTGCGAGGCTCGCCTCGCACGCCCCCAATATGAGCGCCCCTAAAACTCCCACCATACCTCACCGGATCGAGTATCTGGTTTACCGTGGTTTCGAGCTCATCATCAAGCGCCTCTCGCTTGAGACCACCTTCAAAGCAGGTGAGCTCATTGGCCGGATCGTCTACCGGTTCGCCAAGGGACGACGCGGGAAACTCATGCGAAATCTCCGGCGAGCCTATGGAGACGAAAAAACGACGGCCCAACTCACCGAATTGTCCTCCGAAATCTTCGAACGGAACGGGGCGAACTTCTTCTCATCCCTGCGTGTCCCATTCCTGAGCGATGAGGAAATTCTAAAATACGTCGAGTTTTCAGGCCTCGATGACTTCTTAGCAGCTGCCAAACGCGGAGGGATCGTCCTCGTCGTCCCCCACATGGGAAACTGGGAACTCCTCGCACAGGCCCTCTTTCTCACCAAGGACCAAATCAGAGTTGGAACCCACTACCGCCCGCTCAATAACACCCTGATCAACGGCGTCATCAAACGCCGACGCAAAAAACGCGGGCTCGTCCTCTTTGCAAAGAAAAACTCCACCCTTCGCCTCACCAACTTCGTTCGCGAAGGAGGCGTCCTTGGCATCCTTTCGGATCAACGGGTCGGGAGTCGCGGCGCGGCCGGCGTTTTCTTTGGTCGCCCCACTACTTGCTCCCCTCTTCCCCATCTCGTTGCCAAACGGGGCAAGGGTCAGCTAGTTGCTCTTCATTGCGAAACGATCGCCTCTTGCCGATGGCAGATCTCCTTTGATCTCATCAACGAAGCGACCGCCCAGGCCTGTGCCGATACGATTGAAGAAGCTTGGAGAAACTCCCCCGCTGATGTCTTTTGGTTCGAAGACCGCTGGCGACTCCAAGGAGCCAAGCCCCTAGAGTTTCTCTCAAAATACCCGGAAGATCACGGGGTCACCCGCCCGCTTCGCTTAATCTGCCTCGGCATGCCGCCCCTCGACCTCTCACTCCCAAGTGATCTCATCACCATCGAAAGCCACGCTATTGATCTCAGTAGTCGGGATAAAGACCTCCAGGAAACTCTGATCGAGATTTCTCACAATGGGCGGGTGCCCGTCGACGTCTTCTGCTGCCCAAGCAGCGAAGCAAAACGAATCAAGAAATTGGCAGGGAAGGTCCTCGTCATTTCCCCCTGACATTCGTCAAAAATACTGATAATCAATCTACCTAAAAATTATGAAAATTTGCTGCATCGGAGCCGGATACGTCGGAGGCCCCACCATGGCGATGATCGCCCACAAGTGCCCGGACATTCAAATCACCGTCGTCGACATCAACGCCGATCGCATCGCGGCTTGGAACAGCAATACTCTCCCCATTTATGAGAAGGGACTCGATGAAATTGTCTCCGCTGCCCGCGGTGAAAACCTCTTCTTTTCGACCGACGTCGACACCGCGGTCGCCGAAGCAGACATCGTCTTCATGTCGGTCAACACCCCGACCAAAACCTACGGCACGGGCGCCGGCAAAGCGTCCGACCTCAAATACATCGAACTCTGCGCCCGTAAAATCGCCGAAGTCTCGACCTCAGACAAAATCGTGGTCGAAAAGTCCACCCTTCCCGTCCGCACCGCTGAGACCATTCGCACCATTCTCGACAACTGCCCTTCGAAGGTCAATTTCCAAGTTCTCTCAAACCCCGAGTTCCTCGCCGAGGGCACCGCCATCGAAGACCTCCTCGACCCCGACCGCGTCCTCATTGGCGGCGAGCAATCCCCGGAAGGCTTGCAGGCCATCCAGACTCTCGTCGACGTCTATGCCCGCTGGGTGCCCCGCGAAAAAATCCTCACCACCAACGTCTGGTCCTCCGAGCTTTCCAAGCTCACCGCAAACGCCTTCCTCGCCCAGCGCATCTCCTCCATCAATGCCATCTCGGCCCTTTGTGAAGCCACCGAGGCTGATGTCGATGAAGTCGCCGGAGCCATCGGCACGGACTCCCGCATCGGCCCCAAATTCCTCAAATCTTCCGTCGGCTTCGGCGGATCCTGTTTCCAAAAAGACGTCCTCAACCTCGTCTACCTCTGCGAGCACTATGGCCTCAAAGAAGTCGCCGAATATTGGGAACAGGTCATCAAGATGAACGACTACCAGCGTCAGCGCTTCGTCCAACGCATCGTCAAAACCCTCTTCAATACCGTCTCCGGGAAAAAAATCGCAATCCTCGGCTTCGCCTTCAAAAAAGACACCAACGACACCCGCGAATCCGCCGCGATTTACATCTGCCGCGACCTTCTCGAAGAACAGGCCGAGGTCCACATCTATGACCCCAAGGTCTCTCAACAACAAATTTGCCGCGACCTCGGCGTCGCCGAAGATCATCCCGGAGTCACCGTCGCCTCTTCAGCCGCCGAGGCTTGCAAGGACGCCCACGCCTTTGCCGTCCTCACCGAGTGGGATGAATTCAAAGAACTCGATTTCCAGGCCATCTACGATCAAATGCTCAAGCCCGCCTTTGCCTTTGATGGCCGCAACATCCTCGACCAACAAAAACTCCGAGACATCGGCTTCCAATCCCAGTCCGTCGGCCGGAGTTAGACGACTACACCTTCCATGAAAATCGTCTTCGCACGCAGCGGATACTCGGCAACGGGCGGCGCGGAGCGATACCTCCAGCGTCTCGTCGCCGGACTTTCCAAGAAAGGCGTCTCCAGCATCCTTTTCAACGAAGGCTCTTGGCCGGCCGCCGACTGGCCGGGTGAAGGCCTCATCACACTCGCTGGAGAAAGCCCAAAAAAATTCGCGAGGCAAGTCGCCCACGAACGTTTATCCTATCCTGATTCACTGCTCTTCAGCTTTGATCGTATCCCTGCGACCGACATTTTCCGAGCCGGTGATGGCATTCACGCCGCCTACCTAAAACGGCAATCCATGGGAGAAAGTAGGCTCTCCACCTGGTTTCGATCAACGCGAAGACTCCATCGCGAAACCTGCGCCCTCGAAAAAGAACTCTTCACCAGAAACCCCACTCTCAGGGTCATCTGCAATTCAAAAATGGTCGCGCACGAACTCAGCAAACTCTACGCCTTCGATGAAGAACGAACTCACGTGATCTACAACGGCTTCACGCCGGAACCGTGGCATGAAGAAGAGCAAAAATCAGCCCGACGCGAGATCCGGGAACAACTGGGCATTCCTCAAAGTTCGCCCATTATCCTCTTCGTAGGAAGCGGCTGGAAACGTAAAGGCGCTGACCTCCTCGCTGCCGCTTTTCAAAAACTAAACCACCCGGAAGCCCACCTCGTCCTCGTTGGAAAAGGTCGCCTCAAAAAGTCGTTCGGACCCAAAATCCACCTCACCGGAGCGATCAGGGAACCCCGCCCCTATTTTCTGGCTTCCGATCTCTTCGCCCTCCCCACCCTCTACGACCCCTTCTCCAACGCCTGCCTTGAGGCCGCCGCCTACGGCCTCCCGGTCCTCACCACTGACGGCAATGGCTTCGCCGAAGCGCTCGAGAGTTTTCCGGGGGCCGGAGAAATAATTCCCTATTCCAGCGACCTCAATCAATGGGTCGCCGCTTTGGCGTCATGGCTTAAGAAAGAGCACCCGACACGTCCACTTTGTGATCTGGTGGCGGCCCACTCCATGGCGAAAAACATCCAGGAGACGATCGGGCTCCTGATCCGCCTGGTTTCTCACAAAAGCCACCCCAGCCCCTGAAGAAGTCGGACCGCCATTCTCCTTGATCAAGGAACCATGATCCCCTACCAATTTCTCGCACCCAGTCGCCATCGCTTAACTTAGCCCCACAGTGGCTGGGCTTGCGGATCCACCTCAGAACACTTCGTCCATCAGAACGGATTCATTAGCTTCGAATCGTCAACCCCAAAACTCTGCTTTGCCGAAACCTCTTCCAATCACAGTTTGCACTCTCTGCCTCAACGAGGCCGAGAACCTTCCTCGGTGCCTCAAGCTTCGCGAAGAATTTGACGAATGGATCGTCCTCGATACCGGCAGCTCAGATCATTCCATCGCCATCGCCAGGGCCTTGGGCGCACGCGTAGAACAAAGTATCTGGCTCAATTTTTCCGCAACCCGACGCTACCACTTTTCGCTCGCCCGGAATCGCTGGATTCTCTGGATCGATGCCGATGAAGAAATCACCCCCGCCTTTGTCGAAGAACTTCGAAATCTCCTTCCTCGGATCGATGAACACTCGGCCTACACCATCAATCGCCAGATGTTCTTCCAGGGGAAGTGGATCCATCACGGCGACTGGTTTCCCGACAGAGTCACCCGCCTCTTTCGGGACGGAGATTGGACCATCCCTGATCGCACCATCCATGAAGCTCTGAAAATCGAAGGCTCTCTCGGATCACTCACAGAGTTGATTCCCCACTACTCATACAAAAGTTGGGCGGACCGGCGGAAGCGCATCAAAACCTACAGTAACCTTTGGGCGCAAAACGAATTTGAACAAGGTCGAAAGATCGGCCCCCTTACTCCCGAGTTCCGCGCCACCTGGAAATTTTTCCGGGGACTCGTCCTCAAGGGCGGCATCCTCGACGGCTGGCTCGGTTTCCAAATCGCCCTCTCCAATGCCCGCGAAGTCCACCTGAAATACCGACTCCTCCGCAGCGACACGGCATCCTCCGCCAGACCAAAAGGCTGATTCATTCATGAAACCTCTACTCATCCACACTGAAGCCTCCTGCGGTTGGGGTGGCCAGGAAATCAGAACTCTCACCGAATGCTGCTGGTTCCGCGAACAAGGATACGATGTCGAGTTAATTGCACCGTCTGATTCGCAGATCTCCAAAGTGGCCAAAGAAGAACAATTCATCGTCCACAACCGGACCCTCCGCAAAAAGACCCAACTCTCCGATCTTACTTTCTGCACCAAGCTCTTTCGGAAACGAAACCCCTTGATGGTTGGGACCCACAGCAACATCGATACAAGAGTGGGACTTTGCGCCGCAAAACTTGTCGGAGTCCCAAACCGCTTCCGCTACCGGCACGTCTCCATTCCTGTTCGAGCCAACTTCTGGAACCGCTTTGTCTACCAAAAGTGTGCCACCCGCATCATCACCACGGCGGAAGCGATCGCGGTCAAGCTCAGGGCTGACTTCAACCTCCCGGCCGAAAAGGCCCAATGTATTGCCACCGGCATCGCCCTTCCCCGGCAATTCCCGGAAAGAGAGATCGCCAGAACGGACCTTTGCCGGGAACTCAATCTCACCGAAAACTCCCGTTTCCTTGGCCAAATCTCTGTCATCCGCAACTGGAAAGGCCACAACGATGTCATCGCCGCCTTCGAACAAATTTATCACAAACTCCCGCATCACCATCTCGTTTTCGTGGGCAGCGACTCAGGCGGAGGACACCTCAAAAAAACGGCCGCGGCCACGAAATGCGCGGACCGCATCCATTTCCTGGGCCACAAGCCCGACCCCTGGCCCTACTTCCGGAGCTTCGATCTCAACATTCTCGCCAGCACAAGCAGTGAAGGCATTCCTCAATCCGGCATGCAGGCGATGCTCGCGGGTACCCCGTTCCTGGGAACAACCACCGGCGGCATTCCGGAAATCATCACCGACCTCGAAACCGGATACCCTGTCCCTCCAAACTCCCCTGAATCTTTGGCGAAAGCGATCACGATGATCCTCGAGGACAAGGCCCAGACCGCACGAACCACCGAAGCAGCGCTACAATGGAGCCAAACTCATTGCCTGGAGGACATCATGGGTCAGAAAATTCAAAAACTTTTGAGATAGCAAAACGATCTACTCTGGACCCTCGCCCATCACCTCTCTAGTCTCACGACATGAACATCCTTGTCACCGGAGGAGCGGGATTCATCGGATCCCACCTCGTCGAAGCACTCCTGGCTGATGGCCACACCCTCACCATCATTGACGACTTCAACCACTACTACGATCCTCAGATCAAGTGGCACAACGTCTCCGGCTTTCAGGACAAGGTCACCCTTGTCGAAGGCGATATCCGTGACGCCATCCTCGTCGAACGAACCTTCACCAAAGGCAACTTCGACACCGTCATTCACCTCGCCGCGCGCGCCGGAGTCCGCCCTTCCATCCAGTCTCCCAAGCTCTACTTCACTACCAACATCGACGGAACCTTCAACCTCCTCGACGCTTGTCGCCACCACGAGGTGAAGGACTTCATCTTCGCCTCCTCCTCATCCGTCTACGGCGTGAATGAAAAAGTGCCCTTCGCAGAAACAGACGCCCTCATCCGCACCATCTCACCCTACGCCGCCACGAAACTCACGGGCGAGCAGATCTGCTCGAACTACTCCCACCTCTTCGGCATCCGCTGCATGTGCCTCCGCTTCTTTACCGTTTACGGACCCCGCCAGCGCCCCGACCTCGCCATCTCAAAATTCACCGAACGCATCCTCGCCGGCCAACAAATTGAGCAATATGGCGACGGCTCGACGGCCCGTGACTACACCTACGTCGAAGACATCGTTTCCGGCATCCTCGCCGCCCTGAACTACCGAGATTCCCGCTTCGAAATCTTCAACCTCGGCGGCTCCGCCACCACCACCCTCGCTGAACTCATCCAACTCGTCGAAGAAGCCTGCGAAAAGAAAGCCAACATCAAGGTCGTCGCAGAACAACCCGGTGATGTCCCCAGAACCTACGCCGACATCAGCAAGGCTCACGAGCTTCTCGGCTACTCCCCGCACACGCCCATCGCAGAAGGCGTGAAAAAATACGTCGAATGGTTTAAGAACCTTCGGTAAGATGAATCACCACCTCGTATCGCCATCCCTCTCCAATTCAAACCTCGCGGAGATCGAAAGCACGCTTCCTGCGGGTGATGGCGAGGTGATCTACCAAGCGGGAGATCAAACAATCACACGTTTCCAAGTCGCCGGACTCGATCTCATCGCCAAGAGCGACCGCCTCCTCCGCCCGCTCGAGCCACCTCCCGATCACCACGCACACTTCGCCCACTTCAGCCAAGTCCTCGCCTCTCCCGGTGATCCTCTTCCCTCCTTGTCTTCCTAGCTGAGGGAAGGCATCATTACGCCAGTGAAAATTGCCATCATCCGGAGCGAATGCTCCTTCACCAAAGGAGGCGCGGAACGCTACGCCGCCAACCTTTGCCGCGACCTCTGTCGAATGGGACACCAGGTCTGGGTCATCGCAGAAATCTTCGATCCCAACATCCACCCGGACCTCATTCACCTTCCGGTGAAGGTCAACCGGTCCACTTCCGCCACCCGTAACCATTCCTTCAACCGCAACGCCCAGGCCGCCGTCGCAAAGCTCGAAGTCGACCAGGTCATCGCCCTCTCCCGAAGCTTCCCGTCCGACGCCTTCCGCGTCTCCGACCCCCTCCACTGCTACTGGATGAAACTCCGCTACCCCACAAAACTCCGGGGCATGATCGAGCGGATGAACCCCCGCCACCGCGCCATTCTAGAACTCGAGCGCGCCATCATGGATCCGAGAAACACCCGCCTCATCATCACCAACTCCCAACTCTCGAAGACCCTCATCGGCAAATATTACCCCTACCCGCAGGACCGTATTCACGTCATCTACAACGGCGTCGACTTCGAACAATTTTCGCCTGATCCCAACTACACAGAAGGCGAACAACGCCAACTCCTCTTCGTCGGGCAGGACTTCAAACGCAAGGGACTCGACCCCGTGATCCGTGCCGTCGCCAAAGCCCGCGCCGCAAAATACAACTGCCTCCTCCGCGTCATCGGACGCGACGACCCCGCGCCCTATCAGCAACTCGCTGAACAACTCGGCATCGCCCAATTTGTAAAATTCCAGGGCCCCACCAAAACGATCCAAAAAGCCTACCAATCCTCCGATCTCTTCATCTTCCCTTCCCTCTACGATCCCTTCGCCAACGTCGTCCTCGAGGCTCTCGCCTGCGGACTCCCCGCCCTCACCACCACCACCAACGGCTCGTCCGAAATCATCACCGAGGGTAAAACCGGATACGTCATCGAAGGAGCGACCGACCACCTCGCCTCCGATCTCGCCAAGCGCCTCATCCGCTTTTGTAAACTCTCTCCCGGCCAACGCTCGGATATGCGCCTCGCGGCCCGAAAAACCGCCGAGAATTACTCGATCGAGGAAAATGCTCAAACCATCCTCGACACCCTGACTCATGGATGAAGTGATCAAATTGAGCGACGCCACCCCCCTCGCCAAGGGCGGAAGCCGCCTCGTCTATCGCCATCCCAAGTTCCCGGACCAAATCATCAAGGTCATCCGCCCCGAGGTCATCGCGGATCGCTTTGGAGCAGGGGCCAAATGGTATAAACGCCTTCGCCGTTTCGGAAAATACCTCTCCTACCATCGCGAAATCCAGGAATTCCTCGCCATCCACGCCGCCACCGATCAAGCCCCGGAATTCCTCCAAAAAATCATCGGCTTCGCCAACACCGACCTCGGCTTGGGACTCGTTATCGAAGGCGTCTTCGCCGAAAACGGAGATCTCGCACCGTCACTCGGTGACCTACTCCGCGACCATCTCTATGATGAGAAAATTGAAGCAGCCCTCGAAGCCTGCTTCACCAGCCTCCTCGACTGCCCCGTCGTCCTCAGCGACTACAACGTCGGAAACTTCGTCTATCTCGAAAAGAAAAACCGCTTTATCATGATTGATGGACTCGGCAACGCCAACCCTCTCGGGCTCAAAGGCCTCAGCGCTCACTTCAAGCGTCGAGCCAAGATCAAACGCTTCCAACGCTTCCGGAGACGCATCGCCCGATACAAAAAACAATATCACTACCCCGATTGATGCCTCGTTTCGCGCAACATCCTGACCTCGCCCCCGCCCTCGCCAACATCTTTTGCGAGCAATACGAGAGCCTCTTTAAAAATGCCGCCTTCATTTCCACCAACAACGGGCAAATCACCAAATCTTTCGAACTCCAGGGGGAATCGTACATCATCAAACGCTACCCAGAAAAAGGACCCCGCGCCAACCTCCGTAGCCTCCTCGGCATCTCCCGCGCCATGAATTCCTTTTCAAAAGCCGTCCTCCTCAACCGTCTCGGTATCCAAAGCCCCCTCCACCTTTTCGTTGCTCGCCAAATTGGCATCGTTCGAGGGACCAGCTTTCTCATCATGATAAAAAGCACCGGGGAATCTCTCAACTCCTTGATCCTCAATCATCCAGATCACCCCATCCCCCCGAAAGTCATCACCAACCTCGCCGCCATCACCCATCGCATCCATCAGGCCGGCCTCGTCCATGGTGACCTCCATTCTGGAAACATTTTCGTCCTTCAGAATCAGGCAATCGAAGTCATCGACCTCGACAACATGCGCCCAAACTCTAAAAAACAGGAAAAAGATCGGGCCCGCTTACTTCGCTCATTAGAATCCCGCCCCGATCTCCACCAGCACCTTGCCCGAGCACTCGAATCATCATTATGAAGCCGAATGTTCAATCCTCTTCCCACATTAGGCTCACCTACATCACGCACTTCTTTTGCGATGAGCCCGAAAAAATCGAAAGTATCGAAACGCTTCTCGAAAACTTCGCCTCCTACCCCGCCGACATCCTCGACCGAACTCACTTCGTCATCGTCGATGACGGCTCCCCCATCGACTACGAGCCCCGACACTTCGGCCTCAACCTCACCTGGCTTCGCATCACCGATGACATCCCCTGGAACAATCCCGGCGCCCGCAACCTCGGTGTCACCTACGCCAAATCGGAAAACATCGTCATCAGCGATACCGACCACGACCTTCCGCCCGAGACCATGCGCTACCTGATCGGTCGACCCGATTGCCGCAAAAGCTTCTACAAATTCAAACGTCTTAACCACTCTGGCGAGCTTCAAAATGCCCACGCCAACATGTTCTTCATGGCCCGTTCCCGCTTCATGAAATTCTTCGGCTACGACGAGGAATTCTGCGGTCACTACGCTCACGACGACATGTGGTTCGTGAAATTTCAAAAATGGAACGGCTCAATCCAACGCCACACCCCGGACCGCTACCACGCCCGCAGGCGAAAAGTCGATGGCCTAAAGCATAACCACTCTCTCGTTCGAAACCTCAAAACCAACGAAGCCCTCTATCAAAGAAAACGAAAAGAAATCGACAAGTTCGGCAACGCCCTCAGCCACTCCAGAACCTTCCTTGATTTCAAATGGGACCTCTCCCTTTTCCACCAACGTCCCGCCCCCAAACCCCAAACCAGACCCCTCTGGAAGAAACTCTGGTGGTTCCGTGTCATCAACCCCTTCTCCTAAAATTCTTCAACTCAACCTTGCCTCCCTCACCATGGCCGCCACCCACACCCCATTTTACCTCATCTGCAACAACGCCCTCAAATGAAAAGGCCTTGGGGGAAGGGTGGCGAAAAGAGGTGATATACCGCGACAATGGCTCACGGTGACTTCGTGTCCGACTGCGATTGCAGCTTGATAGATCAGGTCGATATCACGATCCAAGCCCACACCGTTGGTTCGGGCGACGATGTTGAAATGAACGGGCATTGGTGGGCTGTTTAGCCGAGGCGAAAGTGTCCGATAACGGTATGAACGTAGCGATTGAGGTAGCCCTCTTCGCCATGCTTGAGGCGGCGAAATGACCGAATGAGGCTGTGTCTTTCATTCTGAGCGGCAACAGTGCGCTCTAGGGAAATACCATCGTGAGTGGCGGCGTATTCCTCAAAGAAGGCAATGATTTGACGGGTGTTGATAAACCATTTGTGTCGGTCGATGGGGCGCTCTTGGGGAAGACCGTAATGGGCGATTGACCCGCGACCTTTTTCGATGGGCCGACGGGCGCTGCACCAACAGTTCGGCAATGAAACAAGGACATCCTTTCGCGCAGTTCGGAAGAGGTCATCGAAGATACGGTGGAATGAATCGAGATGCTCCAAGACTTCAAAACAGCACGTGGTGTCGTAGCTCTTATCCTCGATCGGAAGTTTTTCTATTTCCTCAAGATTACAGACAAGATCGGGATCTCCGACGATGTCGATGCCGAAGTAGTTGACGCCTGGAAGGAGCTTGCGAAGGGGTGCTTCGTAGCAGCCGACGTCAAGGACCGAGGTCACGAACTGATCGGGAAAGTGGGAAAGGATGAAGCGGGTGCGATCCTCACGTTTCCGGAACTTTTTCTGGTGAATCTCTGGAGTAAGCATAATAATTTACTGCTAGGGATTTGAAGCCGCCCTTGGACCGGACCGGGGTGAAAGGGGGGTGCGGGGGAAAGAGGGGCGAAGTCGGTGGTTTGGTATGGCGGTTGTGTGGATTTCGGCAGGAAAAGCCCCTGATCCACGCCATGTTTTACTGGAACTGGGAGACTTCAGCACGATCTTCACTGCAGAAGAGCATAGATTCCCAGCCCGCGTTGCCAAGGTCTTTTTTGGCAGCGGTTTTTAGGTCGCCAAGCTTCTTACCTATCAGCTGTCGTCGAGGACGAGAGTCCGGCCGTCGTCGAGCGGGATCTCTTTGGGCTGCCAAGCGGGGCTTTAGTCGGAGCACTCGGGCTCTGCTCCGATGGGGTCCCTTTCCTGGTTGAACCAGTTCAGATCCGGGTCGTCATTCGGGATCCATTCCTTGATGGCCTGCCAGGGTGGCTCCATGGTAACGATTTCGAAAACTTTGGAGACCGCATTGCTGCGGAAGAGGTCCCATCTCCCGAAAGTTCCTCATGGACCGTGGCTACAAAGTGTCTCAAATCTACGGTGACCCCGGCCTTCTCCTGCCGCTCATCCATCCTCCCGTCTCCCAACTCCTCCAAAAGACCTCTACCAAATTCGCGGAGATCGCCCTTCCCGAATCAGACATCATTCGGGAAAGACAACGGGATTTACCCACCAGCTGCCCCTTTCTTGATGACTCTATGAGAAAGCGCTTCTCATCAATTATCGACGGATAAACTCAAAAGATTACCAGACCAAAACCATGGGCAAGCTATCTCCACAGCTCAAAACATTCCGCTACCGGCCCGAGATCGATGGCCTGCGCGCCCTCGCCGTCATTCCCGTCCTCCTGTTCCACGCCGGCCTTGGAACCCCGGGTGGATTCATGGGAGTCGATATCTTCTTCGTAATCTCAGGCTATCTCATCACCTCCCTGATCGTTCGCGACCTTCAACTCGGAGTCTTTTCCATGCGCAACTTCTGGGAACGCCGCATTCGCCGCATCCTCCCGGCTGCAACTGTCGTCGTGCTGGCTACCCTTATCGCCGGTGCCTTTATTCTCCTCCCGGAAACATTCGAGAACCTTGGGCAATCCGCGCTCGCCCAGTCGCTCATGGTTTCAAATTTTTACTTCTGGCAACAGGACGGATACTTTGCAGCCCCCTCAGATTACGAACCCCTCCTCCACACCTGGTCCCTCGCCGTCGAGGAACAATTCTACCTCGTCCTCCCCCTCCTTCTCGTCTTTCTTAACCGCCGAACCCCAACAAGAATCACGCTCGTTCTCACCCTGATTTTTCTCACCTCACTCATCTGGAGCTTCTTTGGTCCCTACCTCTATCCGATGGCGACCTTTTACTTGCTCCCCGCCCGGGCATGGGAACTGCTTCTCGGATCATTGATCGCCATTCTCCCACTCCGGACCCCTGGGAGTCGACTCGGGGCAACGTTCATCTCGCTCACCAGAATTGCCCTCATGGTCTATCCCATGGTCACATACTCTCCGACAACGCCCTTCCCCGGAATCGCAGCCATTCCCCCATGCCTAGGAGCCGCCTTCTTCATCATTGCCACCCGCAACCACAGCACCCCGCCCGGACAACTCCTCGCATCCCCTCCATTCGTCTTTGTCGGAAAAATTTCCAAAAGGTCATTTTGATCGCCCGATGGTGCCTTTACTCGGAGAAATCAAACAATCATTTCATCCCGGACATCACCAGCCGCGAAGGAAATAGCAGCGACCCAAAAGTCATTTTCGAAACCCAACTCCGTGAAACCGTGGCGCTGCTCCGCAACAAGGGAATCGAGGTTTTGATCATGAGGCAGGTGCCCTTCCAAAAGCGCAGCGTCCCCGAAAACCTCGTCAACGCCACCCGCTTCGGGCGAGACAGTTCAACCATCGGAGTGACCCGTGAAGAACACCTCAACCATCAGAAATTCGTCAACACGGTCATCGATTCCCTCGAGGGCCCCGGCATTACAATCCTCGATCCCCTCCCTTATCTCTCTTCAAACGAACGCACCCTCATTTTTTCGGACGGAAAAGCCCTCTACCGCGATGCCGACCATCTCTCGATCGCTGGATCCCGGCTTTTGCGCCCTCTTTTTGAGCCCCTCTTTGACGCCAGGATCCACTCCAAGGAATAAGATGCCCTTCGGCCACCTTGTTCTTTACGGCAATGGCATCAAACCCTTCATCAGAAAGATGATTCCAAACCAAGACCAGAAACCAAAACATTACCGGAATGTCCTTGGCAAAACCGCCGCTCGGGATCTAGCTCGCAGAAGCCCGCTCCGTTGGGATCTCAAAGCATGAAGGCCCATCTCAATATCATCGCCCGCACCAATGGTGTCGGACTGGATCGCGACGTCGACCTCCTCCACGAAGCCGCCACTGCGGCCGGCTACGACGTCACGGTGAGCCACTGCCGGAGTATTCCATTCTTCGCCGGCTGGTTTGGCGCCAAGAAGCGCTTCGATGCCAACATCTTTCTAGAGCGGATCTTCCCCCGCTGGCTCGGATCGGCCCACACCAATATCCTCATTCCCAACCAGGAACGCTACCCCGAGCGCCAGATCTCTTTACTCAAGAAGATGGACCACCTCTTCTGCAAGAGCCGCCACGCTTTGAAAATTTTCGAAAAGCACCATCCCTCGAGCCACTTCTCCGGATTCACCTCGCGAGATCTTTATCAGGAGGACGTCGCACGAAAGCCCGAGGGCGTTCTGCACCTCGCCGGTCGCAGTACCCTCAAAGGAACGGAAGGCATCATTGGGCAATGGG
>Ga0209702_10001396_pt1 | contig 46425 bp, 45 predicted proteins | sample FRY01_FD_187210 | JGI IMG/M metagenome (GOLD analysis project Ga0209702, IMG submission 187210) | Freshwater microbial communities from Lake Fryxell liftoff mats and glacier meltwater in Antarctica - FRY-01 (SPAdes) (version 2) | ecosystem: Environmental > Aquatic > Freshwater > Ice > Glacier... | reverse complement strand
TGCAAAACTTCATATCTGCCCCATGGACGTTGAGATTTTTCTAACTCCATGGCTTCCTCTCGCGAATGCAAATAAGTGCGTGCCCCGAGTGGGGGTCGAACCCACACTGGGAGGATTTTAAGTCCTCCTTGAAAAGGAATGGTAGTTGCAACACTAGGGGTTTTGAGCGCAAAAGAGCGCATCAAAACGTTGTAGAGGGGCAACTTTTCTAAAAGTGTATGCATTTATGTATGCATTCCTAATCCAGGCACCACTTCCACAACAGCAATCGCTGTTGGTTTTGTGGAAGGCAGCACAATGGCAAGAAAAGCTAACGGACAAGGTCATACCTACAAAGTTGGAAACTCGTATCGCACAGTCATCAGGCTAGGCGATCACACAATCACTGCAATGGCGCCAAGCGCTCACCGCTACAGTGCCTCAAACAGGTCGGAAAACACGGGAGTTGGGGCTAGTTTAGAGCCTCCAAAGGTGATTGGGTGGGTAGAAAGAGCTATGGCCACATCGTTGTTAAGAAATGTAAGTAGAAGTTAAATGTAACACTTGGAAGAATATTTTTGTCGCTAACTACTTGCCCCAAAGGTCCGAGGGTTTTGAACGCCCTCGTCATCTCTTCACCTTGCTCAGCTCTCCTACCTTTAGCTAACGCTCGTCAACCAAAGGCTTGGACAAAAGAAATGGTTCTAGTTCTTTACATTCCTGTCGTGTGCTTTTCTACCACCTTCAATCCTTTAACGGTTATGACCCCACCAAATGTATTTTTCTTAGGAATAGTTAAATATCTGCACTCCATTGCACTCACAATTGCTGCGCCAGCCTCTTCAACTGTCCATCCAAGTTCTGTTGCAACTTCAATAACTGGTTTTTGAGAGCCCGATTTAACGAATGAGTCATAAACAAATGCAACAGAAGATAAGTACTCTTCTTCTGAATTCTTTTCGGCTTGCTTACGAGCACGCACAAATCCAAGGTCTATTACATTGGATGGGATTCTGCTTATGTTGATCTCTTCACCCTACTCAATTCTTCTACCTTTGCCCACATAGTTGGTAGGTCTATTTCTTCTTATACCCAGCAGGACACTTTGGATTAACAGCAATTACTTTCTTAGTTAATTTACCTTTAATGCAGGTAATTGTTGCTTTTTTGTTAGCTGCTGCCTCAGATTCGGCTTTTGTCTGCGCCTCCTTGGCTTTTAGCTCGGCATCTCTAGCCAGTACAGCATCTGATTCGGCTCTTGTTTGCGCATCTTTGGCGAGTTTGGTGTCTGCTTCGGCTCTTGTTTGAGCATCGTTGGCGAATTTGGTGTCTGCTTCGGCTCTTGTTTGCGCATCTTTGGCGAGTTTGGTGTCTGCTTCGGCTCTTGTTTGAGCATCTTCAATGCTCTTACTTGCCGCAATTGCAGCAGCAAAAGCAAGGTTGGAATACTTCGTAACAAGGGTAATCAAGGTGTAATAGTTTCCTTGTACTTTCTCCGAGCATTCGGGGCCGACCGTTGAAATAGAACCTCCAGAAATAATTCCAATTAAATAAAGTTTTGTCGGGGTACTAACTATTACAGGGCCACCACTGTCTCCCGAACAGGCACTGGAAGTGGTGCTAGATAGATAAGCAGAGTTTTTGAGAGAGATTGCCTTGAAAGCTATAGCCATCGTCGTTGTTCTAGGAGACAGAGACATACCTCCCTGGAACGTTGTGAGACCATAACCAAAAATTCTTACATTTGACTTTTTAGCAATAAAATTCTCTGTCTCTTCATCTGAAGCCAGGGCAATGTTAGATGTCAAGGGTAGTGATTTACCTAAAACTAGAAAAGCGACATCGTTATCTTTAACGAATTCACCAGAAGATTCATAGTTAGAAGTTATTTCTACAGAAATCGCTTTGTACTGCTCATAAATAGCTCGACTTTCCGCAAGAGTAGAGGCACTTTCTAGCAGAACGTACTCTTGACCACCTTCGGTAAATGTCTTAAATTTTGCACCCGGAGGTGAAACCCAAACTTTGGTAGCAATTAGTCCCGTATCGTTCTCAGTTACACAGTGAGCAGCAGTGACCACAACACGCGGCGATAAGAGGGTTCCCGAACAACCACCGAATCTAAGGCCATTTGCTTGCTCTTTAATTACCGTCACAACATTAGGTGCCGAAGTAGATTCGACCCCATTGTTAATTGCACTCGCGGGAAATACAAGAGTGGTTAGAGAAATTGTTACGACTACAGTTGCAGCGAGATAGAAGTGTCTCATATCTTCACTCTACTGAACCCTTCTACCTTTGCCCAGAGCCACTGCAATAACAGAAATTTTTAGGCAGACTTAAGGAGCATAAACAGTCACGCTACCTTGAACGAGACTAGAACAGGATTTATTCAAAGAGATAGTGCTTCCAAACTGACTTAATGATGTATTACCGTTAAGAGCGTAGAAGCCGCCGAATGAACCACAAAAGGAACTGAACCCCTGCTCCCAAACAGTGATGCTTCTTGTTCTTAAACTTGCAACTGAACCTGGCGCCCCTGTCGCCCCAGTAATTCCTTGATTACCCTGAGCCCCCGTCGCCCCAGTAGATCCTTGATTGCCAGTGGCACCTACTGCACCAGTGGCACCTACTGCACCAGTGGCACCTACTGCACCAGTGGCACCTTGATTGCCTTGCGCACCAGTCGCTCCCGGCATTCCTTGCGGCCCTTTGACTCCAAGTATGACGGCACGTTCTGTCGATTTACAGAACTTGACTGCACGCATCGCATAAGTTTTTTTGTCTATACACACATTAAGTACCTGAATCGGCGGCGTCGAAGCAGCTGTCTCCTCAGCAGAGGCATTACCAAAACTTACCGAACCAATGAAGACACCGACTATCAGTGCGGTGAAAATTTGTGGATAAGTGCGTTGTATTTTCATATCAGAAATGCTAAGCCCTGATGCCGACAAATTGTCACTTTGATAACAGAATTTTTTGGGTGGAATATATGTAAGTAATGCGAGCGCGAATTTGATCAACCTGGGGTCAAACGCTCACAGGTACAGTGCCTCAAACAGGCAGGAAAACCTGCGTGTTGGGGCTAGTTCAGAGCCTCCGAGGGTGATTGGGTGGGTGGCCCAAGCACAGAACTTCAACTCAATGTTGATTTACACCTGTTAACTAAACCGACAGCAGCGCCGTACGAGTTAAATTTTTATAAAGGCAATAGGTAGACAAACGCTTAAAAAAATGTATATTTTAGGTGTGGGATTTGAGGCAAGAGTTGAAGAAATGCGACAAGAGCTTATTAAACGATGCTTAAAAACTTTAAAGTCTGACGCAAAACCCGAGAAAAAGAAAAAATCCTTACAGGGTCTCCGAAAATGTGGATTGAGCCAATCAGAAATTGACGAATTGTTATCCGAGGTTACCCCTAATCCAGCAGTTTCACCCGTTCCAAAAGATAAGGGTTACAAGAAAGGTACTTGGAATTCTGCTGAGCAAATGTATGTGCTTGCTTGTAATCACCAAATTCGCGCCAAGAAGCGCGTCGGTATATTTTCAAAAGGTATGCTTGGTAAAACCGTGTGGTGCGATGTGTGCAATACCGAACGTATTGTCGCAAGTGCGCCTTCTTGGGTCGATTAGCACCAAAAAGATATTTGTAAAAATTAAACCTAACCCGTTACCCCGTTCGGGCAGAAAACCTTCATCTGGGGCAACTGAACATCAGCCACGAGGGCAAACATTGCTCCCAAATAGTCGTTTCCTGATTTGAGTGCTTGAGCAAGAGCTCGCTAATCATTTGATAATTGCGTCAGTAAATCTTTTTGTCTTCCATCTTTTATTTCAATTAGAGCCTCTTCAATGAGAACTTCTTTACGTGTATCGCATCCGTTCTTATCTGCATCTATCCAGTGCTTAAAGAGTGAGCGTTTGTATCCCGTTAGTTGGTCATCGGCAACAGTAAGTTGGACTATGTCAGCGGTAGCGGAGCGGATTGGTACAGCAGAAATTGAGATTACTAAAAGGAAGGCAAGAAACACGCGTTTCATATCTTCACCTTACTCAACTCTTCTACCTTTGCACATACCTAAGTTCTCCATCTATTTCGCGTATCTGTAGCAGAAGTCTTACAAGTGTATGAAACGCCTGCGGCACTTACCCCCGTGGCACCCGCCGGTGCACAAAATGCGCCTGGACTAATTGTTGGTGCTTGGGTTGGAGTGGCTGTTGGTGTTGGTGTTGGTGTTGGTGTTGGTGTTGGTGTTGGTGTTGGTGTTGGTGTTGGTGTTGGTGTTGCAACAGGCTTTGGAACTGAAACCTTTACTCCCTTATTCCAGGCCAACTTCTTGCCTGATTTAATACAGGTGAATTTCTTTCCCACATAGGTAGAGGTAGCGCCTGCCTTAGAACACTTGGCACCTCGCGCAAGTAATCTAGAAAGCACAAGATGTTCACCAGCAGCACCCACTAAATTCTTATCAGATTTAGACTCTACCTTCTTCATCTCTTCACCCTACTCAACTCTTCTACCTTTGCCCAGATAGTTAATGCTAATTCTCATCCTGCATCATTCGAACGAACCACGCTGCGACAGACGCAGTAATAACACCAATTAGAGATATACCTACAACCATTAAACCGAATGCTATGAATCGCCCTCCAGTTGAAACAGGGAATCTGTCTCCGTAGCCTACCGTTGTAATCGTTGTAATTGCCCACCAGAACCCATCACTAAATGTTTTAATGTTTCCATTCTCAAATACTCGCTCAGTCACAGTAATCTGAACTGCCGCTATATAAGTTAGAAACAAGGAAATGACTGCGACCTTCAAGGTTATGCCGACACTTCTTGCCATATTTACTTTTGCAACTACGACTGAGCCTATTGAGAGGAATCTTAAAAGTCTCAATGGTCTAAACATAGGCAGCGCCACCGCAAGAACCTCAAGTGGATGGTGTTTCAAAAAATCAATTCTATCTTTTGCCTTTGCAAGATTAAATGCCAAGTCTATTGCGAAGGCTAGCCAGGAGACCCACTGAGTTAATTCAAGGACTTGCTGCGTCGATGGGTCAACTTCGAGCACAAATGCTGGGTAGGAATAAGCGACGAGGAAAGCGAGTGCCAATATTGTAAGAATTGCATTCCAAGCCTTCTTCATTTCTCAAACCTATATAACCAACACATATTGAAATCCTATTCGTATTCCTTTTGGATATTACTTATTTGATATTCGCCACTCGGAAGCCTCGGCCGATTCTTGATAAACCAACATTTGGTCTGACGAAACCTTCATCAGGATTTCCTTCACTAATGCAGGAGTTGCTTTGAAGAATTCTTTCCTGGCATTCACTTTATTGATACGCACCATTGCAAGCTCTTGATGTAATCGCTTCTCAAGAGTTACCGCATCGGAACTGAAAATCATCGCGTGAATATCAAACTTGAATGGTACGGATGCATCACTTAGTTCCTGGATACGTTCTTCTGGGTCCAATCGCCTTGTGAGACCTACCTTCAAAACCTCTTCGCCAAAACTTCCAATATTTGAAATTACATACACATAACCAGTTCTGATATTGGCAGCCCGTTCCTCTATACCACTCATACTATTTTCTACTTCTGCGATTTTTAATTTCGCTTCGGCTGCTGCCGTAGTATTTCCAGTTTCTTCAGCTTTTTGGGCCACTGCACGATGGTGACTTAATTCTTTTTCTAATTTTGCTTTTTCGACTTCAAATTGTCGCTGTGCTTTCTCTTCTTCTTTTAATCTTAATTTCTCTTCTCTTTGTTTTTCTTTTTCTTCTTCCTTCTTTTCAAGAAAGTCTGCATTCAATTTAATTTCATCAATTCTTATTTGATGATATGAATCATTAATTGTAATGGACATAGTTTTGCCTAATTTTTCAATTGACTGTTCTACTTTGTTTAACCTATCAATGGCTGACTGAACTTTAAAAGGCTTCAAAGTCCTTAGAGCGTCATCAACTTCACCGTTGTAAGCACGTAACATCAATTTAGAGAATTCCTTAAACATTTTTGCACCTTCACTGGCGGAGCCATTTACCGTCCATCCTTGCGCAGAATTGATTGCTCCACCACCAATTTTGTTTGCCTCTCTTATTTGAATTTGTATCGTTTTTATTTTGTCTGCATAAGCAACTGCTGATTCTAAAATGCTTGAGTACTGGTAAATTCCAACCTCTTGTAGCATCGCAATCTCTTGTGTTTCAATTAGTGCTTGTTTTTCTTCGAAAAGTTTCTTTTCTACTTGCAATAGCTCAGCATCTAACTCGATGCTCTTTTGATTAAGGTCCTCTATCCGTTTTTCAATTTGAACTGCATCCATTCCACCATACTTGGAAAGCGCTAGATTTATAGATTCTAATTCTATAATTTTGGCATTAAGGTCTTCTATCTTTCTTTTATTGAACATTCCATAACTCCTTTTGCAGAACCCTATTAAGCGTTTTCCATTTCTTCACCCTACTCAACTCTTCCAACTTTGCCTAGATACTCACATATCTATCCTTATTGACACAGTATCTAAGGGGATGGATAGTTTAGGTGTGGGGTTCCTTGATAAATTATTACAGGCTGCGAAGTCAGCGGCTCAGCCCGAAACTTCCAGATCAATCGCTTTTGATTCTGACTGGGAAGATTCCTGGGAAGCGCTCCGACAGGAGATTGAATCAAATGGCGGAGGGAAGGTTATGACATCAGTAACTTTTCCAGATGGTTTTTTTGAAGAATTAACATCTGTAATCGAAACACACAAAGTGTCAGAAATGTTTCCATATGCTGAGACAAAGACGCCGATAGAAATTGTTGGAGAATCTTTCTATCAGGATGCAATTTCGGAATTTTGTAACAGGCAACCTGGCGAAGATTTAGGTTGGGTGCAAGGGTTCTTGGTGCCAGAAATGGCTAATTCGTACGACAAGACGGCTGTAGCCATATATGTTGTAAAAAGAACTGAACCTAAAGCGGACAACCTTGAGAACGATTTATTTGCCATAGTGCACGCTGGCTATTTGGCTAAAGAAACGGCACGCAAAGTACATAAAAAAATTCTGCATCTATTAGGACTTAATCAGTATATTCCTTTACTTATTAGGATTCACGGTGGAACTGAAAAGAAGCCTAACTATGGAGTTTTTGCGTTTGCAATGTCTGAGAAGATCGATTTTCCTGATTGAAATATTAGGAACGATTTTTACTTCGCATTGAGTGGTAATAACAGAAATTTTTGGGCAGACTATATATACATAAAGCGAGCGCGAATTTAATAACCTGGGGTCAAATGCTCACCGCTACAGTGCCTCAAACAAGTCGGAAAGATGGCGTGTTGGGACTAGTTCAGCCCTTAATGGTCATATTGGGTGGGTAGAGAAAGTTGTCGTCACATCGTTGTTAACAAAAGTAAAGACTAGTCAGTTTCACTTTAGGAGAAATATTTGTGTGGGGTGTATGCAACTAGGCGAAGAAGAAATTAAGCACCTGGGGTCGTGAATAGCCCAATGGCAGAGGCAGAGGATCTTGAAGCCGAAGCAAGGCGAAGGTGAAAGAGCAGGCAATCTGGCTTCGACCAAAGAGAGAATCAGATTGACGCCTTGGAATCCTCGGGCAATGTGTATGCATTTGTGTATGCATTTATAAATTAAATGCTTGAAGATTAAGTCAGTAAATGCAGTACTTTACGAACGAAGTTGTGCCCCGAGTGGGGGTCGAACCCACACTGGGAGGATTTTAAGTCCTCTGCCTCTGCCATTGGGCTATCGGGGCGTTTCCTAGTTAATTAACAACGGAGGCAAATCTACCGCCCTTTTTGAGTACAGATTCCAACATTGGTCGAGTCAGTTTTCCAGTAAAAGTGTTCTGCTGACTTGGGTGATAACTCGCTATCAGCAGGTATTCACGGCCCATATGGCTGTATTTAAAGGTTGCACCGTGCGCAAACTTAGGTTTTTTAACTGGATGGCCCAAAATCGTTAATGTTTTAAAGATTGCATCCCAAGCAAAAGATCCAAGGCCAACTATTGCACGAGTTGTAGCAAGTGAAATTTGAAAATCTGATTGAAGAAATGGCGCGCACATATCGCGCTCGTCATTCGATGGCTTATTGTCCGGTGGCACACAACGGACAACACAAATAATGCGAGTTGCTTTTAGTTTTTGCCCATCATCAATTGATGTACTGGTTGCAATCTTTGCGATACCAATTTTATGTAATGCGCCAAATAGCCAATCACCTGAAGAGTCGCCTGTGAAAATTCGACCGGTCCGATTGGCGCCATGCGCACCTGGTGCAAGTCCTACGATTAATAATTGTGGTTTCTCATCGCCAAATCCAGGGACGGCCTTTCCCCAATACTTTTCATCGATATAAGATTTTCTCTTTACTACAGCTACTTCTTCCCGCCAGCTAACTAAGCGCGGACATTTTTTACAATTAATAATCGCTTTATCTAATAAAGGTAAGGATTTAATCACGGGCAATTGAACGGGCCATTCCATCTAAAATATCTGATTCGCTGGCGATAAACTCAGTCGCGCCCGTTGCTTTCATAATTTCCGAGAGAACTAAGGATCCAGCGGCGATCACATCGACTCGGCCAGGATGCATGTATCCAAGAGCTGCTCGTTGTTCGCGGCTCATTGTTAAAAACATTTGTGAGACATCATGTGTCTGGGTCGCGCTTATGCGTGATAAATGAATTGCGTAACGATCGTATTCGGATAAATTCAGGGCTGCTGCGGCAACGGTTGTTGCGGTACCAGCAACTGCTATCAAAACCTTAGCTTTAGTAATCGGAACTTCGGCGGCGGCTTGGGCGATAGCGGCTTGAATATCGTGGCGGGCCGCTTCAATTTGTGCCGGTGTAGCCGGGTCATTGGCAAAGTGACGTTCACTCATTCGGACACAACCAATATTGACGCTGCGAGCTGCTTCAACCGATGTTGTACCAAAGACAAATTCAGTAGAACCGCCGCCGATATCAAATACTAAAAATGGACCATCGGCTGGATCTAACTCCTGAATTGCGCCCATAAAGGAAAGCGTTGCTTCCTCTTGCCCACTAATGACTTCTGGTTCGATTCCTAATCGTTGCCGAACGCCATCAACAAATAAGTGGCGATTAGTGGCATCACGAGTTGCGCTGGTTGCACAGAAGCGAATCTTCTGGACTCCGCGTCGCGCAATTTCAGCCGCAAATTTATCAACGGCAGCTAATGTGCGGGCAATTGCATCTGGGTGAAACTCTCCGGTTTGATCAACTCCTTGACCAAGGCGCACAATCTCCATTTCGCGGATGACTTCCCGAAAACTATTACCGTCGATATCGGCAATTAATAGACGAATGGAGTTAGTCCCACAATCGATCGCGGCTACTCGCATGGATTATTTTTCCACCACTGTGGCAATTTAGCCAAGGCTTCATCACCTAATGGATTTACATCTGGTCCAGTAGAAAGTGAATGTGCAACTAGTGAGTGCAGACATTTAACGCGATTGGGCATGCCACCTGCAGATACGTTTTCAACTTCAGGAACAACGATTCCTAGGGCAGAGCGAGCTGCGATGTAATCATCGTGGGCGGCAGAATATGCAGCAAATAACGCTAAATCATTTTCTAAACGCTCATTCATCTCGCCCATTAATCCAGTTGTTTCTAAGGTCGAAATCACTGCAGTTAATCGTGGACAGGTTGCATAGTAAAAAGTTGGAAATGGCGTTCCATCTTCCAACCGGGGTGGAGTTTCAACTACTGCTGGCTTACCGCAAGGACAGCGGTAAGCAATGGCGTGAACATCGCGCGGAGTGCGGCCTAATTGGGTTTCAATACAATCAAGATCGGCTTGGGAAACGTTCCGACTCACTAATTAGCCTCACTGATAGAGGCAATTAAACGGGAGTACCACGGTTGACCATCGGTCAGTGCGGTTGCTACTTGGGTTGAGTTTTCTTTTGTTGTGCCAGTTGCACCATCGACAACAATATATTGCCGCTCTCCGGGCAAGACAAAGTGCAATCGTTCACGGGCTTGTGACTTTATATATTCCGGATCTTGCCACAACAATAACTCTTGCCGAGCTTTTTCTAGCGCTGAATTATCGGCCGACAACTGAGAATTAAGCGCTGAAATTTGGGCACGTTGAGTGAAGTAATGCTTTACCGGTGGCGCGATAGTAAGAGCGAGAAAGAAAAGAATCGCGGCAAAAGCCAAACCGCGATTATTGGGACGTCGACGTCCAAATCTAAGTTGTCGACGTGCCATTGGAAACTCTTGCGCCGCTACTTAAGCCTGGAAGCGCGGGAATGCGCTGCGACCTGCGTACAGACCGCCTTCAGCTAACTCTTCTTCAATGCGAAGAAGTTGGTTGTACTTAGCAACGCGTTCGGTACGTGCAGGTGCACCCGTTTTAATCTGTCCACAATTAAGTGCCACAGCCAAGTCAGCGATAGTTGTATCTTCGGTTTCACCTGATCGGTGACTCATCATGCTTTTAAAGTTAGCGCGATGTGCCATGTCTACCGCATCAATTGTTTCGGTCAACGTACCAATTTGGTTTACTTTTACCAACAGCGCATTTGCATTATTTCCAGCGATTCCACGTGCTAGACGCTCTGGATTTGTCACAAATAGATCATCGCCAACAATTTGAATACGTGAGCCAAGCGCCTTAGTCATATCGGCCCAGCCGGCCCAGTCTTCTTCATTGAGTGGATCTTCAATTGAAACAATTGGGTAGGCATCAACAAGTGATGTGTAATAAGCAATCATTTCATCGGAGCTCTTTGCGGCGCCTTCAAATGTGTACTTTCCTTTGTCATGAAACTCAGTTGCTGCAACATCCATGGCAAGTGCAATTTCACTGCCTGGCTTGAAGCCAGCAGCTTCAATTGCTTCTAGGATTAAATCAAGTGCGGCGCGATTACTTTCAAGATTTGGTGCAAAGCCACCTTCGTCACCAACTGAAGTTGCTAGTCCACGCTTTTTTAAAACAGCTTTTAGTGCATGGTAGATCTCGGCGCCCCATCGGACTGATTCACGAAAAGTTGGCGCACCAATTGGCGCAATCATGAACTCTTGAATATCTACGTTGGTATCTGCGTGTGCACCACCATTGAGAATATTCATCATTGGAACTGGAAGCACGTGAGCATTTGGTCCGCCCAAGTAACGAAATAGTGAAAGATCAGAAGAGTCAGCCGATGCTTTAGCTACGGCAAGTGAGGCACCGAGAATTGCATTCGCGCCAAGGCGTGATTTATTTTTTGTGCCATCTAGTTCGATCATGGCTGCATCAATACTGCGCTGATCTTGTGAATCGAAACCAATAATTGCACCAGCGATTTCATCGTTAACAAAGGCAACGGCCTTTTCTACGCCTTTACCTAAGTAGCGCTTGCCACCATCGCGAAGTTCTGCGGCTTCAAATGCACCAGTTGATGCACCACTTGGAACTGCGGCACGGGCCTGAGTTCCATCTACTAATTGAATTTCAACTTCAACCGTTGGATTTCCACGGGAGTCAAGAATTTCACGTGCTCCGAGAGCCTCGATAATTGCCATGTGCGTTCTCCTTTGAGTCTTTAAAAACCGCCGACCTCAACGCTGAAATCGCACTACTTATAGGAACAATCCTACCGTGAGTTACGAGTTGCCCAACTGATTGCTAAGGCGCATCGCCTCTTTGCGAAGGGCGGCCTCGGCATCGATGCCATTGGCATGGGCCCAAGCAATGACAGCATGCAAGGCCTGACCGACTGAAGTTTCATCAGCTACACCATCGAGTCCGACAAATTCAGGACTAATTACTTCTACTTTATATTTTTCGGCCCGATACAAAAGTTTTTCAATCAAAGGTAGGGCCGGCTGTGACATGGCAACGCCATCTACCGGAGAAGTACGTCCCTTTTCTTTCTTTTTAATCTCTTCCCAATTTTCCAACACCTCTTGTGAATCACGTACATCGACACCTGCAAAAACATGAGGGTGGCGGCGAATTAATTTATCTGCAATTCCTTGCGCGACATCTTCGATCGAAAATGGATCGGTCGCATGATCTTGCGCCATTCGTGCATGAAAATAAACTTGCAACAAAACATCGCCAAGTTCTTCGCGCATATCAATGCGATTTCCACTTTCAACGGCATCTATAAATTCATAAGACTCTTCTAGCAAGTATTTAATGAGCGACTCATGAGTTTGTTCGGCATCCCAGGGGCAACCGCCCGGAGAGCGCAAAGTATCCATCACTTCAACTAAGCGCTGAAGCTGTGAGCCTGCCATGAAAACTACTTACTTGCCTGAAGGAGTGACAGCTGAATCCGCTGGTTCGGTAGCGATGATGTCAGCAACTTTTGCATCCCAAGTGCCGTAACGAGGATTAATCGTGACACCAACTTCTTTGGACTTTGCAACAACTAGTTTTTGAATTTCGTCGCCGATCTGATCTTCTGTCACACCTGCCGCTGTTAGGGCTTGGCTAATTTTGTCAGAAAATGAAATCGCTTCGATGTAAAGATCAAGATTTCCTGGCGCAATACCAGCGCCAACTAGTGCTGCCGGAAGCGCTGTCTCGCCACCCACTTGTTCGATAATGCCGGCCCGACGGGCATCTATTTCAGCTTTAGAAACTGTAATTTTTAGCTCGGCCCCAATTTCGCGAAGCAATGTACCGAGCAAGTGAAAACGAAGTTGTGAGCGATTAAGTAGTTCGCCAGTTTCTAGCTGCATCTGAGTTGTATCTACTTTGGCGCGTTCAGCCAAAATTGATTCGATGCTGTTTTGCACTGTGGCTTGGGTAATTTTGATATCACCAACAGTTGCCGCTGCACCTACTTGGGAGCAACCTGACAGTAGAAGCAATGTTGCTGCGGCACAGAATGCTAGAAACTTTTTCACTAGTTACTCACTTTCAGTCAATGACCAAGTTGGTTGAGGGCCTCGACGACCCAGGCCAGAAGAGAAGTATCCACTATTTCTGGCGCGCTCTGCGACGGATTCCATGCGGAGGCTTTAGGAAGGGCGACCAGCACAGTACTGGCGGCGCCTTTGTAGAGTGAACCGGGATACATCCTCGCCAAACGCAACTGTTTAGATTCTGGCAAAACCAACGGTGCAAACCGTACAAACTTTCCTTGCACAACAACTTCGGTCAATTTCAAAGCTTTAGCTTGGGCACGAAGTGATGCTACGCCAAGCAATGCCTTTGCCTCTTCTGGTAAATCGCCAAAGCGATCAATGAGTTCAGCTTCGATCGCTGCCACATCACTTGCCGATTTCACATCTGCTAATCGGCGATATAGATCTAACCGTAATCGCTCACCCGGAACGTATTCCGTTGATAAGTGGGCATTGATTGGTAACTCAACTTTGCACTCTGAAACTTTTTCTTCGGTTTCGATAATTCCAGTTTTGTATTCTTCAACTGCTTCACCCACCATGCGCATGTATAAATCGAATCCAACATCGGCAATGTGGCCAGATTGTTCTCCGCCCAACAAATTGCCAGCGCCGCGAATCTCTAAATCCTTTAGGGCAACGCGCATTCCAGAACCCAAATCAGTATTTGTTGCGATTGTGGTTAACCGCTCGTGAGCTAATTCAGAGAGCGGCTCTTCTGCTGAATATAAGAAATAGGCATAAGCACGTTCACGACCACGACCAACGCGACCACGAATTTGGTGAAGTTGTGACAAGCCAAAGCGATCTGCTCGTTCGACAATTAACGTGTTAGCGTTTTGAATATCTAAACCGCTCTCCACAATTGTCGTACAGACCAAAAGATCAAAATCTCGATTCCAGAAGGCCAAAATTACATCTTCTAATTCGCCTTCCGACATCTGTCCATGGGCCACACGAATTCGGGCTTCTGGCACTAACTCTTTTAGGCGAACTGCCGTGCGATCAATACTTTCGACTCGGTTGTGTAGATAAAAAATTTGGCCATCGCGTAAAAGTTCACGGTGAATTGCCGCAACAATTTGCCCTTCTTCAGCCGGGCCAACATAAGTAAGAATTGGATGGCGCTCTTCTGGCGGAGTCGTAATAGTGGACATTTCGCGAATACCAGTAACGGCCATCTCTAGCGTACGCGGAATAGGCGTTGCCGACATCGCTAAAACATCTACCGTCGTGCGAAGTTTCTTCAGCGATTCTTTTTGCTCCACACCAAAGCGCTGCTCTTCATCGACAATTACTAGCCCTAAATCTTTAAACTGCACATCATTAGAGAGAATTCGGTGAGTTCCAATAACCACATCGACGCTGCCGGCAGCTAACTGCCCCAAAATATCTTTGCTCTCTCTTGCCGTATTAAATCGCGACATACCCGCGACTTTGATTGGAAACCCAGCGTATCGTTCAATAAAAGTTTTGGAATGTTGTTGCACTAACAAAGTTGTGGGCACTAATACTGCTACTTGTTTTCCATCTTGTACCGCTTTAAAAGCCGCGCGAATTGCAATCTCAGTTTTACCGTAGCCAACATCACCACAAATAATTCGATCCATTGGGTACGGCTTTTCCATATCGCGCTTTACATCATCAATCGATGATTGTTGATCCGGAGTTTCGATATAAGAAAAGGAGTCTTCCAGTTCGCGTTGCCAGGGTGTATCACTAGCGAAAGCAAAGCCAGGCGAACTAGTTCGGGCGGCATACAAGCGAATCAGTTCACCAGCAATCTGTCGAACTGCTTTACGTGCCCGCCCCTTTGCTTTTTGCCATTCTCCACTTCCAATTCGGTGAACAGTTGGCGCTTCTCCGCCAACGTATTTAGAGACTTGCTCCAAAGTATCGGTGGGAACAAAGACTCGATCTCCGGGTTGACCGCGTTTTGCTGGCGCATATTCAATAATTAAATACTCACGGGTCACACCAGCAACGGTGCGCTGCATTAATTCAACGTATCGTCCAATTCCATGTTGCTCGTGAACTACAAAGTCGCCACTTTGAAGTTCTAGCGGATCAATTGCTTGTTTGCGCTTTGTTGGCAGTCGTTCACTATCTTTAACGCTGCCCTTACTTCCCGTTAAATCTCGTTCGGTCATAAAGAAAATCTGATCAATTTCACTTTCAAAGCCATGTGCAATCACCGACGTTGTTAGATGAATACTTCCTTTTGTCGGAGTTTCTGCCAAGTTTTCGATGATCGCAACCGGCAGATCTGCGCCGCGAAATATTCCGGCATAACGTTCGACCATGCCATGACCGTGAGTTGCAAAAACTACGGTGCGATGGGCTTGCAATGCTTGTTGCAAAGCATCAACCGTGCGTTCAATATCCCCGCGCATCGGATCAATCGCTGCGTAATCTAAGAAATCTGTGCCCGCTTCTAAATCACTTCCAAATGGACTGAACTGACTTGTCGTAAAACCACAGGTGGAAATTTCAGCCATTAACTCGCTCCAGGAAATATATGTTCCTCGGCCATCGACAACTGGTGCTACGGCTCCATGCGCGGCGCTAGACCAAGAGGCGTTTAAAAACTCTTCATTAGTTGCTAACAAATCAGCTGATCGCGATTGAATGCGGGCTTCATCAATAAAGATTATTTGAGTATGTGCTGGCATCCGCGACAGTAATGTTTGGGTCTCATCAATGAGCAAGGGAATCAACGACTCCATGCCTTCAAAGACCATTCCTTCACTAATCTTTTCTAACATCTGCGCCGCACCGGGGTTGTCATCTTTTACTTCAATAGCTCGATGTTTGATAGCTGGAGTCAGTAATAATTCGCGGCAAGGAAAAATATCAACTCTGCCAACAACTGGTTTTGATGTGCGCTGGTCGGCAACTTCGAAGTAACTCATATCTTCGATTTCATCACCAAAGAAATCAATTCGAATTGGATAATTATTCAGTGGCAGAAATAAATCCACAATTCCGCCACGAACGGCAAACTCACCACGTCGTTCTACTAAATCGGTGCGGGTATATGAAAGCGCTGAAAGGTGGCGAACTAAATCATCCAGTGACTGTTCTTTTCCAATTTCTAGAGTTAAAAGTGGCGCTGCCGCTAGTTCGCTAATAATTCGATGAATCGCGCCTCGCACTGGTGTAACAACAATGGGATTAATTTTCTGATCCGCTTTCAATGCATACAGAGTTTGAATACGTGCAGCTACGGTGTCGCTACGAGGACTCAATCGCTCGTGCGGCAATGTCTCCCATGCCGGAAACTCTAAGACGTTGTCATAGAGCTCTTTAAGTTCATTCACTAAATCTTCGCTACTTCGGCTTGAACTTGTCACAACTAAAATTGGATGTACTTGTGCGCGGGCTGTTAATAAGAACGGGTAGGTCGATGTCGGTGCCACGATGTGAGATGAATCGGCATGAGCAGCTAGCGCTGGAATTAATCCACGCATTCCCTGCCTCCAATGCCTTAAGGCCCCAACTTCCGAGACCGGAGGGGGCGAACTGGCCAAGTGTAATTCGTTTTGAGTGCGCGCTCATAACTGAGAGGATTGGGCCATGAACCAAAGCCATGTTGCCGCAGATGAAGCTGGTCTGCGCAGTGACGTTCGACAACTTGGCGATCTATTAGGTCAAACTTTAGTTCGACAAGAAGGACCACAACTGTTGGCCTTAGTTGAAGAAGTTCGCAAGGCGGTTCGCGAAGGTTTAGGCGATCAAGTTTTAGCTGATTTATCCACCGAAGATTCAGTGCAGCTGGTGCGCGCTTTCAGTACTTATTTTCATTTAGCTAACGTTGCCGAACAAGTTCACCGTGCTCGTGTTTTAGCACAAGCACGAAAAACTGGTGGTTCGTGGCTTGCTCGCGCCGTTGATCGGATTGAAGAAGAGTTAAAGACGCAGACACCAGGACATGAGTTAACCAAAGAAGAGATTACACAATGGGTCAGCACCATGTCGGTTCGCCCAGTTTTTACGGCGCATCCAACTGAAGCGGCTCGGCGTTCAGTATTAAACAAACTAAGCAATATTGCTGAACTTTTAGACAATCCAAATAATCCCGCTCAAAAAGATCGTTTAGCCGAAAATATTGATCTTTTGTGGCAGACCGATGAACTACGTTTGGATCGACCAGAGCCACTTGATGAAGCGTTAAATGCTTTGTACTACTTAGATGATTTATTTACTCATACCATTCCTGAAGTTCTAAAAGACTTTGCCAAAGAACTTAAACGAATTGACGTTATTTTGCCGGTAACGTCTCGGCCATTATCTTTTGGTAACTGGATCGGTGGAGATCGTGACGGGAATCCAAATATCACCGCTGAAGTAACTACGGATGCAGTAGAGCTCCAAGTCAGCCATGCAATCCGCGTGACTATTGCCGCTATGAACGAATTACGACAAGTTCTTTCGGTATCGACTAAAATTGTTGGGGCAACTCCAGAGCTTTCGGCATCAATTGAAAAAGATCTAAAATTTATTCCAGAGTTTGAGCCACGTTTTTTAAGGCTAAATACGGAAGAGCCATATCGTTTGAAGGCCACCGCTATTGTGCATCGCCTTGCATTTACCCGTGAGCGTCATGCAAAAAAGGGTGATCACGTGGCAAATCGAGATTATGCAAACACGGCCGAACTTTTAGATGATCTGCTTTTAATGCGAAACTCATTACTGGCTCATCGCGGTGAACTTATTGCTCATGGCCTACTTGAGCGCACAATTCGTACCGTTGCAGCTTTTGGTCTCAACCATGCAACTATGGATGTGCGTGAGCACTCTGATGCGCATCATCATGTTTTAAATCAAATTACTGGAATAAGCGATTATTTAACTCAAAGCCATGACGCTAAATTTGACGTTTTAACTAAAATTCTTGCTGACAGCACACAACTTGAAACCCAAAACCTTGATTCAGCGGGTAAAAAAACCTTAGATACATTTGTTGCAATTAACGACCTGATTAATCGCTTTGGCCCTGAAGTAATTGAGACCTACATCGTTTCTATGACCAAGGGTGCCGACGATTTAGTTGCCGCCGTAGTGATTGCCCAACAAGCAGGTTTGGTTTCATTAAAAGATAAAAGAGCTCAAATCGGTTTTGCACCACTGCTGGAAACCGTTGCCGAACTTCGAGCCTCTGGTGAAATTTTGGAGAAACTATTAAGTAATCCGGCATATCGCGCCTTAGTAACTCTTCGCGGCAATGTGCAAGAAGTAATGCTTGGTTATTCAGATTCAAATAAGGATGCTGGTATCGCAACTAGTCAATGGGAAATTCATCGTGCGCAACGTTCGCTGCGCGATGTAGCTATTAAATACGGCGTCAAACTTTGTTTATTCCATGGTCGTGGTGGTTCAGTTGGTCGTGGTGGTGGTCCAACATACGATGCACTGATTGCCTTGCCATGGGGTTCAGTTGATGGACAGATTAAGATGACCGAACAAGGTGAAGTAATTAGTGACAAATATGCCCTACCTGCACTTGCCAGAGAAAATGTGGAACTTTCTCTTGCTGCATCATTGGAAGCAACTGTTTTAAATCGTGGACCACGACAAAGTACTCAAGAGTTAACGGCTTGGGGCGATTGCATGCAATTAGTAAGTGATGAATCTTTTAAACGCTACCGAAATCTCATTGATCAACCTGATCTTCCCGCTTACTTCTATTCATCAACTCCAGTTGAACAGTTGGGTGAATTATTTCTTGGTTCTCGTCCTTCGCGCAGGCCCGATGCAGCCGGCGGATTGGATTCGCTACGCGCAATTCCTTGGGTATTTGGTTGGACCCAATCTCGACAGATCGTTCCTGGCTGGTTTGGGGTTGGTTCGGGCTTAAAAGCTGCACGCGAGGCCGGACATTCCCAACTTTTGGCGCAGATGTTAAAAGAATGGCATTTCTTTACAACTTTTATTAGTAACGTGGAAATGACTTTAGCTAAAACCGATCTTGAATTAGCCAAGCGCTATGTTCAAACTTTGGTTCCAGCAGAACTTCAACACTTTTTGCCGCAAATACAGGCTGAGTTCGATTTAACTGTCTCTGAAATTTTGAAATTAACTGATAAAAAAACTTTGCTCGGTGATCAAGAGATTTTAGCGAGAACACTGCGAGTACGTGATGCCTACCTGTCTCCGATACATTTATTACAGGTCAATTTACTCAAGCGAGTACGTGATGCCGGAACTTCTGCCGATCCAGTTTTGCGTCGGGCACTATTGCTAACAATCAATGGCGTAGCCGCTGGCCTTCGAAATACAGGTTGATCAACTATTAAAGTTTTGTTGCGTTAATTCAAGGCCGTTAGAAATTAATGACTCCACTGCATATGCGCCACGATCGATAAACTCTGCTAAATCTTTTTGTTCAACTTTAGAAAAAGCCTTTAAAACAAAGTCTGCTGGATCTTGCTGTCCCATGGGGCGCCCAATCCCTAATCGAATTCGATAATAATCGGGGCCATCAAAAGCCGATGTCATAGATTTAAGTCCGTTGTGGCCATTGTCGCCGCCAGCTATCTTGCTTCGAATCGCGGCAAATGGGATATCTAGTTCGTCATGTAAGACGATAATATTTTCTGGTTGCACTGAATAAAAATTAGCTAGCGCCTTAATCGGCCCACCAGTCTCATTCATATAGCTTTTGGACTTAGCTAAAATAATTGAATGTGCATCAACGCCAACGCCTAATTTGTAAGCGGCGATATCGGTGCGAGATTTATGAGAAGAGAGTTTGATCGAATTTTTTTTTGCTAATTCATCGATCACCATTTGGCCGATGTTGTGACGGGTGGCAGCGTATTGATCTCCTGGATTTCCCAGGCCCACTACCAACCACGTCATAACAACAAAGCCTACGGGTTAAGGGTTTTACTTAGCTGCATCGGCAGCGGCAGGTGCTGCTGCATCGGCAGCTACTGGTGCGACAACTTCTTCAGCAACTGCAGTTGCCTTCTCGCCTAAGTGAACAACGATTGTCTTTGGATCAGATTCAAGTTCTACGCCTGCTGGCAACTTAACATCTGATGCGTAACGAGATGTACCTGATGCAAGACCCTGGATATCAACTTCTAGGAAGTTAGGAATTGAAGATGCATCTACGCGGACGTCGATTGTATTATTTACGTGTTCTAAAATTCCATCACGATCGTGTTCACCAACAGTGTGAACCGGAACTGATACAACAACTTTTTCACCGCGGCGCACGATGACAAGATCGATGTGCTCGAGGATCTGCTTTAGCGGATCACGAACAATTGCCTTTGGTAGTGTCAAAACATTTTTGCCATCAACAGTAATATCGAGCAAAACATTGGCTTGCTTGAGTGCAACACCAATGGCCTTTGCTGGAAGTGTGATGTGCTGTGGTTTTTCACCATGACCGTAGATAACGGCAGGAACCAAATTATCCCGACGTGCACGACGTGAAGCACCCTTACCGAATTCAGTACGAGTTGTGCCGGTGATCTGGATTTCTGCCATTTTCATTCTCCTTTAGGATTTAATGTCGCGTCCCAGCAGGAGAAAAATCTCTTACCCGTCGATAACGGAAAGCTATTAGCCACCCTCGCCGGAACAGAACTAACAGTATCTTTTAGGTCAGCGACCTGGCAAATCCCCGCTTAGGAGTGGCCATCGAAGAGGCTGGTAACTGAACCATCTTCGAAGACCTCGCGAATCGCCCTAGCAAGCAGCGGCGCAATCGAAAGTACGGTTAATTGATCAAATTTTTGATCTTCCGTAATTGGCAAAGTATTTGTAATGACAACTTCTGATGCGCGGCTATTTTTCAAACGATCTACCGCTGGGCCACTAAATACTGCATGTGTTGCCGCGACGATTACATCCTTGGCGCCGGCATCAAATAGCGCATCTACTGCCTTAGTAATTGTGCCTGCGGTATCGATCATGTCATCGATAACGACACATGTTTGTCCTTCAACATCACCAACAACACGACCAGTTGTTGATTCGTTAGGAACGCGTGGGTCACGAGTTTTGTGAATAAATGCAATTGGGCAACCGCCAAGCAGATCAGACCAACGTTCGGCAACGCGTACTCGTCCGGAATCTGGCGAAACAATTGTTAATCGTGAGCGATCTACTTTGCTGCCCACGTAATTAGCCAACATGGGAAGTGCAAAGAGATGATCAACTGGACCATCAAAGAAACCTTGAATTTGGGAAGTGTGTAGATCAACGGTCATCATGCGATCGGCGCCAGCTGTTTTAAAGAGATCGGCCATTAAACGTGCAGTAATTGGTTCGCGACCTCGGCTTTTTTTATCTTGGCGGGCATAACCATAAAAGGGCATTACTACTGTGATTCGTTTTGCCGATGCTCGCTTAAGTGCATCAACCATAATTAACTGTTCCATGATCTGCTTATTCACTGGCGTGGTGTGGCTTTGAATTACAAAGGCATCGCAACCACGAACAGATTCTTCGAAACGAACAAAAATTTCACCATTGGCAAAGTCATATGCAGATGTTGGGGTCAGTGGAATACCTAGCTCTGCTGCAACCTCGTCGGCTAGTTCAGGAAATCCGCGTCCGGCAAAGAGTCGAAGTTTCTTTTCAGACGATAAACGGATCTCGCTCATAACTAGCCTCTCCTCTTACGCTTTTGTAATTACTTCTTAGTCTTTGTACTTGCTTGGGCAGCTTGCGCCGATTTAGAACCGGCACGCTTGCGCAGAACCCAATCTAATACATTTCTCTGCTTTGCTCGGCTAACACCAATTGCTCCAGCCGGAACATCCTCGGTAATGACAGATCCAGCGGCGGTATAGGCGCCGTCACCAATCGAAACAGGTGCGACCAACATTGTGTCGCTGCCGATTCGTACGTGGTCTCCGACAATTGTGTGGTGCTTATCTACGCCATCGTAATTAACAAAGATTGTGGCCGCGCCAATATTGCTACCTTCGCCAATAGTTGCATCGCCCACATACGAAAGATGCGGAACTTTAGAACCCGTACCGACTGAAGCATTTTTCATTTCTACAAATGCGCCAGCTTTGGTGGAATCACCAAGCACTGTGCCAGCGCGTAAATATGTAAATGGACCAACAATGGCCGCCTCGCCTATAACAGTTTTCATCGCAATAGATTCCAGCACTTGTGCGCCGGCTTTAACGTCGCAATCGGTAAGGGTAGAGCGAGGACCAATGACCGCACCGGTTGCTACTTTTGTGCTTCCAAAAAGGGAAGTGCCTGGGTGCAGCGTTACATCATTTGCTACAACAACGGTTGCATCAATCCAGGTTGTAGTCGGATCAATAATCGTTACACCTTGGCGCATCCACTCTTCATTAATTCGATCTCGAAGCATCGCAGCACTCATGGCTAATTGAATGCGGTCGTTGACTCCAAGTGTTTCGGTGAAATCATCTATCATAATCGCGGCAATTGATTCGCCAGCGTTTTTCAAAATTCCAATTACATCAGTTAAATAAAGTTCACCTTGTGCATTGGCATTTGTTAATTGACCAATCGATGCTGCTAATTTTTCGCCATCAAATGCATACACGCCACTGTTTATTTCAAAGATAAATTTCTCTTCTTCGGTGGCATCTTTTTCTTCGACAATTCGCAAAAGTTCATCGCTTCCATCACGAATGATTCGGCCATAACCCGTTGGATCTGGATGCTCGGCAGTTAAAACTGAAGCGGCAAATTTTCCAGCGCTATGAGCGGCGATAAATTGGGCTAATGAATCAGCCGTTAACATCGGCGTATCTCCAGCCAAAACTAAAACAGTTCCTTTCGGTGAATTTCCGGCGAGCGCTAATTGCGCGGCATGCCCGGTTCCACCACGGTGTTCTTGAAAAACTGTGGTCGCGTGTGGTGCGATCGCGGCGATGTGCGCCTCTACTTCTTCCCGACCAGAGCCGACAACAATTCGAAGCTCAGTTGGATTTAAATTATTAACGGCGTGCAGTACGTGGCCAAGTAATGAACGGCCAGCAACGCTATGCAAAACCTTTGGTGTCGCCGATTTCATTCGTGTGCCTTCGCCAGCGGCCAAAACAATCACGGTTTGTACGGACATGAATGAAGTCTATCGGTGAGGGTTTCCTGAAAGCTCCGCCACCAGGTATCGATCCTGGACCCTGGGCTTCAAAGGCCCATGTGCTAGCCACTACACAATGGCGGAACCCGTATTCTCCCTCATAAATCGCCCTGATCCAAACCGCTGACACGAAGCTGGCGACAGGTTGTTACGGTGAAATCACCTTTGCACCAGCGACCGGGCCATATGCACGCGCAACACTGCCAACTACCCCGCTGGCCGTTAAGGCGACAGCTAAATCAAGACCCGCTTCTTCATCGGAGACTAGAAAAGCAACAGTTGGACCAGATCCAGAAACGATCGCACCCAATGCTCCGTACTCCTGACCAACATCTAAAACTAAGCGAAGTGCTGGGCGCAACGAACATGCCGCTGCTTGTAAATCATTAACCAGCGCCGCACCAACTGCTGGTGCATCGGCGGCAAGTAAGGCTTGCATCAACAACTCATTACTTTGCGGCTCTATTATTTCTAACTCTGCCCGCAGCCGATCACACTCTGCATAAACTGCCGGAGTTGAAAGCCCCGACGTGGAAAGTGCAAGTACCCAATGATAGGTACCGCGCGATAGCGCAGCTGTTAATTGATCACCGTGTCCAGTACCAATTGCAGTTCCACCACTTAACATAAAAGGAACATCACTTCCTAACTGTGCCGCAATTTCAATCATCTCTTCCCGCGTCATACCAAGTGAATACAAATAATCGATACCTACGATCGTTGCCGCGGCATCGGCGCTGCCACCTGCCATTCCACCCGCAACTGGAATTGATTTTTTAATTTCGATATGTGCATCTACCGTTAAGTCATACTCTTTTGAAATAAGCGCAACGGCTTTGGCCGCCAAATTATTTGCATCATTAGGTACGCCTTGAGTTTGATCTCCGGCGATACTTAATGTTAAGCCTGCGCCAGGATCTCGCAACGAAATTGAGAGATCGTCAAAGATTGAGATTGCTTGAAAAACTGAAACTAAATTATGAAAGCCATCGCTTTCTTTAGGCCCGACTGAAAGTTGCAGGTTGACCTTTGCGGGTACGCGAACGGTCACACTAGTAACAGGCATGATGTGACCCTATAACTGCAATTAGAAAATGTCAGGTGCAACGGCTGCGATCTTGCAAAAACTTTCAATCTTTAAAGCCTCGCCCCGAAGTGTTGGATCTATGCCTGCTTTAATCAAAATCGCTTCAGCGGCCGATGATGAACCATAAAGGCCAGAAAGTGCTGAACGCAGCATCTTTCGTCGCTGGGCAAATGCGTTATCAACGATCATAAAGACTTTCTTTCGCAGCTCTTCATTTCCAGGAGTTTGGCGCCGGGTAAATCCAACTAACTTTGAATCAACATTTGGTGCTGGCCAGAAGATCGATCTAGAAACCGTGCCCACGCCTTTTACATCGGCCCACCACGCCGCCTTCACACTGGGGATTCCATACTCTTTCCCACCGGGTCTAGCCGCTAAGCGATCGGCAACTTCGGCTTGAACCATAACAACACCGGTATTAATACTTGGAAAGAGTTCTAGCATGCGAAGTAATACCGGAACTGAAATGTTGTACGGCAAATTTGCGACTAAAACCGTAGGGGTCATTGGCAGATCGGTAATAGCTAGTGCATCTTTATTTATCACCGTTAAGTTTTCCGGATGTGCAAAGTGCTGCGCAACGGTAATTGGGAGTTGCCCAGCTAAACGTGGATCAATTTCTACTGCAATCACGGCTTTGGCAACATCTAACATAGCTAAAGTAAGTGAACCTAGGCCCGGCCCGATTTCTAAAGCGATATCTTGATCGGTAACTGCGGCAGTGCGAACAATTTTAGTACAGACATTTGAGTCGATCACAAAGTTTTGTCCAAGTGATTTTGAAGGTTTCAAATCTAGCGCGGCGGCAAGTTCGCGAATCTGGGCAGCACCTAACAAACTCATGCTGAAAAACTTCCGAAGATTGCCTCTGCGTTATCGCTGAGCATTGTTGCAAGTTCAGCTAGATCTTGATTTCGCTCGATCGCCATGGCGCGGACAATGGTTGCAATTTGAGCTGGCGTATTACCCGCGCCGCGGTGTGGAGTTGGTGATAAAAATGGTGAATCTGTTTCTACTAATAATTGATCATGTGGCACAAGTTTTACCGCTTCCCGAAGTTCCGGGGCGTTTTTAAAAGTTAAAGTACCCGCAAAAGAGAGGATGTAGCCGCGTTCTATACATGTTTTAGCCATTGCGACATCGCCAGAAAAGCAGTGAAAAACCGTCTTTTCTGGAGCGCCAACTTCCAGTAACACCGATAAAACATCATCGTGTGAATCGCGATCGTGGATCACTAAAGCTTTCTTGGTTTTCTTCGCTAATTCAATATGCCATTTAAACGACTCTTGTTGGCGGGCTCGTAGTTCGGGTGGGGTTCTAAAATAATCTAGACCTGTTTCGCCAATTGCACGCACGCGTGGATGTGTTGCTAACTCTTCAATAATTTTTAGATCTGCGTACATATCTGCCACAACTGGCGCCTGGTTAGGATGCAAGCCAACTGCAGCTAAAACTGATGTATTCCACTTTTCCGCCGCCGATACGCACCATTGCGATTGGCTTGCCGAATATCCAACTTGAACAATTCGATCAACGTTTACTGACTTAGCTTCGGCAATAACTTGAGCAACTTCAGGTGAGTCAAAAGCTGCATCAGTCACAATTTCCATATGTGCGTGTGCATCAACTGTTGGTACCGGTAGCGGCTCCGGCAAAGGTGCACGCGGGCGATCTATATCCCGGTTGTGGCGATCAGCCATTATTTCTTAAGCGATTACTTCTAGGCGTGGAAATAAGACTAGCGTTTTTGTAACTGTGGCACCTTGCGGAAGTTGACCCCACACGGCAACTTTCTCAATTACCTGCGCATTCAAATTTCCAAGTACTTCTTGCGCGCCAAGACTTGACCATAAAATTTCGCAGGTTGCTGGCATTACCGGGTGCAACAAGATCGCCAAAGCACGTAGAGATTCAGCGGTGTTATATAAAACTTCTTCTAAGACCGCTTGATTAGCTGGATCTTTTGCCAAAATCCACGGCTCTTTTTCGGTGACATAACCATTTACTTTCTTACAAAAATCCATGATGGCAACAATGCCAGTTTGAAAATCAAGGGCACACATAGCGGCATCGGCCTTTGCCACAGTTTCAATAAGTGCAGCTTCAAGTTCGGCATCATGTGCCACTGCTGGAAGTACCCCACCGCAGTATTTTTCAACCATAGCAGCACTTCTGGAAGCTAAATTTCCAAAGTCATTTGCTAGTTCCGATGTATATCGAGCGCTCATATCTTCCCAAGAAAAAGAGCCATCGCTACCAAATGGAATTGCACGTAAGAAGTAATAACGGAAAGCATCGACGCCAAAGTGATCGGTAATATCTTTAGGTGCAATACCAGTTAACTTGCTCTTACTCATTTTTTCGCCACCTACTAATAACCAACCGTGGGCAAAAACTTTTTTAGGAGTATCTAATCCGGCGGCCATTAGCATCGCTGGCCAAATTACTGCGTGAAAACGCAAAATATCTTTTCCTACCAGGTGAACATCGGCTGGCCAGGTTTGGGCAAACTTTTTTCCGCCTTCAGATTGTGCATCATCTGTTAATCCCACAGCGGTTGCATAGTTCAGTAATGCATCAAACCAAACGTAAACGACTTGATCGGTATCCCAAGGAACTGGAATTCCCCAATCAAAAGTTGACCGAGAGATAGAAAGGTCAGAGACGCCACCTTCTAAAAATGAAATAACTTCATTTCGGGCACTTTCTGGCTGACAGGCTTCTGGATTATTTTTGTAATGATCAAGTAATAGTTGCGTAAATACTGACAACTTGAAAAACCAATTGTTTTCATTGACTAGTTCAATTGGTTTGCTGTGGATTGGGCAACACTTTGCGCCATCGATTTCAATTAAATCTCCGGGAAGTTTGAACTCTTCACAACCTACGCAGTAAGGGCCTTCGTATTTTCCAGCATAGATATGGCCTGAATCTTTCAGGGATTGTAAAAACTTTTGGACACGCTCTGTGTGGCGTGGTTCGGTAGTTCGAATGAAATCATCGTTTGCAATATTGAGATGTTCCCAATTTGGTTTCCAGGCATCGGCAACGAGTTTGTCGACCCAGGCTTGCGGGGCAACATTGTTTGCTTCGGCAGTGCGCATAACTTTTTGACCATGTTCATCGGTACCGGTTAGAAACCATACTGCTTCGCCTTTTTGACGGTGCCAACGCGTTAAAACATCTCCGGCAACGGTTGTGTAAGCATGCCCAATATGGGGAGCATCGTTGACGTAATAGATCGGCGTCGTTAAGTAAAAGGACTTAGTCACTGGCTCATCTTATTCGCATCGACGACTGCGGCATAAACAAGACGCTTGGCGATGCCAAATTCATCGGCAACCGTTGCAATCGCTGACTTTCGATCCATGCCGGCGCTTTCGAACTCGCGCACTCGAGCAACCATCTCATATGATGTTCGTTGGGCTGAGTCAGGTTGCGCACCTGCAATAACTAAAGTTATTTCACCCAAAACTTCATTGCTGTTAGCCCACGTTAATAGCTCGGATAGTGATCCTCGAATCGTCTCTTCGTATCGCTTTGTCATTTCACGACAGATAGCCGCTTTTCGATCCGTGCCAAACACATCAACGGCATCCTTTACTGAATCAACTAAGCGATGCGGTGCTTCAAAGAAAACCATGGTGCGCTCTTCGTGCCGAAGCTTTTCAAAAGTGGCAAGTCTGGCACCTGCGGTACGGGGTGGAAAGCCCTCAAAAGAGAAACGATCAGTTGGTAATCCAGATAATGCAATCGACATTGTTACTGCACTTGGTCCAGGAATGACTCGAACATCTATGTCATCGGCGATCGCATCGCGCATTAATCTAAAGCCAGGATCACTAATTGTTGGCATACCTGCATCGGAGACTACTAATACTGTTGCGCCAGATTTTAGTTCAACCAGAAGTTCTCGCGTGCGATCAACTTCATTACCTTCAAAAAATGAAAGAACTCGTCCTGTGAAAACTACGTCGATATCTTGGCACAAACGATGAAAACGACGAGAATCTTCGGCGGCAATGATTGTCGCCTCGGATATCGCCAACTTTAATCGCGCACTTGCATCGCCCGGGTTGCCCAAGGGGGTTGCTGCCAAGATGAGCGTCATGACCTAATCCTCTCAGTAAATTTCATTAATCGCGCATACTCTTGTCCCATGATCGCTGCGATTGCTCCATTAGTAATCGCCATCGCCGCCTTTTTGCTTCGAATCATTAATTTAGGTTCCACTAAAGGTTTCATATTCGATGAGGTCTATTACGTCGATGGCGCCCGTGATTTTTTGAAATATGGAGTTGAAGTAACTGGCGCAAGTCCGGAATTTATTGTTCATCCACCGGTTGGCAAATGGCTAATCGCAGGTGGAATTCAAATATTTGGCGATAATGAATTTGGTTGGCGATTTGCAGCTGCTCTTTTTGGCACATTATTAATTCTTCTGTTTGCTCGCTTGGTTCATGTTTTATTTTACTCGCCATTGCTAACTGGATTAGCAGCAGCTTTAATGGCACTCGATGGTCTTTTGCTGGTGCATTCGCGCACCGCTTTATTAGATCTATTTTTAACTTTTTTTGTCTTGTTAGGTGTTTACCTTTGGCATCGAAATAGAAATTGGTGGGCCGGTTTAGCTTTTGGTTTAGCACTTGGTTGTAAATGGAGTGCAATTTATTTTATTGCGATCATAGGTTTAGTTACCGTTTATCGAATCCTAGTCTCACATGAATTTAAACAAAGTGGAAAAAAATTAGCGCAAACTTTTGCCGCATTTGGATTACTTCCGGTCATTGTTTATACCTTCACCTGGATCGGTTGGTTTACATCAGATCGGGGCTGGAGTCGGCAGTGGTCTAACAACCCAATTATTTCCTGGCTGCACTATCACGGTGAAATGCTCGCCTTTCATACCGGATTAACCGAAGATCATTCATATCAATCAAATCCTTGGAGCTGGCTCGTAATGGGAAGGCCAACTTCATTTTTCTATGATGCTCCGCAAAACTGTGGCGACAAAGATTGTGCGCGTGAAGTTTTAGCGCTTGGAACTCCAATTTTGTGGTGGGTTGGAACTATTGCAATCACAATAGTAATTAGTTTTTGGATTAAATCCTTAATTGCTAGGCGCACTGATCAGGCGGCAAACCTTGTTGTTATCGGTATAGCCGCAGGATATCTGCCGTGGTTTGCTATGCAGCAACGCACCACATTTACTTTTTACGCGATTGTTTTTCAGCCATTCTTGATTTTAGCAATTGTTTACTGTGCAAAATTAATTCTTGACAGCGATTTAAAGCCAGTCGTATCACAGTCGATAGTTGCCGGAATTTTTATAACTATTCTCTTATGTTTCATCTACTTCTTGCCATTATTTACTGGACAAGTAATGACATACGATGCGTGGAAGATGCGTATGTGGTTTGACTCTTGGATCTAATTAGTCGTTGACTGCTCGATTTTGGTTCAATCGATCAACTGCCTCGTCTGCTAATTGTTGATCAAAGATCTTATCGCGTGATGGTGAGGCGGCAGCGAGCGCATCGCGTTCTAGCTGAGCTTGCGCCTCGGTCCACTGACCAGGAGTTGTTAGATCAAGTACCCGCTTAGGCGAAACAGCTTTCGCGGCATTTACATATGTTGGCACTGGAACGTGAGTTGGTTCCCAGGCATTTCGGATAGATGCACTGCCCTTAGGCAAGATCACAACGCCTTTTAATTCACGTTCGGAAAGCGGAATCCAATGTTCAGTTGTTTCTTTTGGTTGCAAAACTTCTGCCAAATTAGTAGCCGAAACCCCAGAGCTACGACGATGAAGTTGGGTTACACGTCGCTGATGCAGTCGATCGGCAATAACTTGTCGACGCACGCTAGCGACATAGAGCAAGCCAGCAGAAAGTGGAACAAGTACATATACAAATGGCATTGTGTTCATAACTCCACCTACAAACGTTGCGGTTAGTGAAAAAATAATAAGTGCAAAAGAAATTCTGCGACGTAATAGATTTTGTCGCACTTTAGCTTCGCGATCTAGATCTATGTGAATAGCTCCACCAGAAACAGATGTGTGAGGTGATTGATTTGCTACGACTCGTAAAGCGATTTTAAATCGCTCTACTGATTTTCCAGAAAATTCATTTCGATCATGGATCCACCGGGGCGCAAAATAGGCGACCCACATACCGATGATCGCAATATAGATGAGTCCAGAAGTCATGATGGATAAATCTAAAGCAAGCAGTGCTGTTTCTTTGGGATTTGAGCGTTACTTAATCGCAGGATTTTCCCGAACAAAACAGATGTGATCACGCCACTGCCCATTGATATGTAAGTAACGGGCACGGGCACCTTCAAGAACAAATCCCGCTTTCTCGGCAACCCTGCGGGAAGAATCATTTTCTGGACGAAGATTTATTTCAATGCGATGGAGCTTTAGCTCTTCAAATGCATACTGGGTAAGGATTTCAACTGCTCTCGTTGTGTAACCGTGATTAGCAAAATTCTTATCGATCCAATACCCGATGTGACCACCCCGCATTGCGCCATAGATAACTCCGCCAAGGGATATCTGGCCAATCAATGAACTTCCCTGCCAGATCGCAAAGGAGTATGAACGGCCATGCCTAGCTTCAAAATTTAGCATCTTTACCATGCCAAGAAAGGAGGGCAACTGCTTGTAGCTGTCTTCACCAACCGCTGGGATCGTCGCCTCCCACGGAGTTAGCCACTCGCGGTTTTCTGCCCTCACTAGGTTCCATCTGGCTCGATCTCGAAAGCGAAGTGGGCGAAGGGTAATCTCTTGATCAGGCAGGACGATCGGCCAATTACTCATCATAAAATTTAAATATATCTACGCTCTAAAACAACGACTGTAACTTGATCACCAGTTTTGAGGTTTGTATCGTTTTCTGAAATCGCGATAAGTGCATTGGCATCGGAGAGCGTGGCTTGCTCATCTTGATTAGAAAGTGGCACCACTGATTTACCATCTTCGGCCAATACCGCGCGAATATAAGCTCGCATTCCGGTGGTTGACTCAATTGGCTTTTCCAAAACGGCTTTAACTGATGGGCGATGAATTAAATTTGTCCCAAGCATGGTTCGGATCATTGGACGAACAAAGAGCTCAAAAGAAATATATGCCGCAATTGGGTCTCCGGGAAGTGTGACAACGGGGGTCTGATCGGGCCCGATCGTGCCAAAATTATGTCGGCCACTTGCCTCGATCGCTAGATCTACTGTTGTAATTTCACCTAGCCCCGACAAAGTACGAGTGATGAGATCAAAAGAGTCATCATGTCGTTCACCGCTAATTATTATTAAGTCAGCACGAACAAGTTGATCTTCAATAACTTTTTGAAGTTGAGATTCGTTATCTGGAATCGAGTGCACCCGATAAGCGACTGCTCCAACTTCTCGCACTGCCGTTGTAAGTAACCATGAATTAGTTTCGTACTCATCATTTGCATTTTTAAGAGGCTGACCAGGTTCAACTAGATCTGGGCCAGCAGATAAAATAACAACCCGTGGGTGCGGCCTAGTTGGCAGATGATCTCGCCCGATTGATGCAGCTAAACCAATTTGAGTCGATCTAATTCGAGCGCCTTCGCGCAAGACCAAGCGATCTCCAGCAAAAATATCTTCGGCAAGAGTTGCACCATGAGCATCTAATAGCGGCATTTCAAAGGGATCAAGTGGCTTACAAATAGCAAGTAATGAGCCAAGAAACTCTTCAACTCTTGTGTGTTCTGACATAATCAAACCCTACTTGTTGACCAGTTTAAACCTTGGGATTTAGCGGGAGATTTAAATGACAGATATTAAAACCTCATTGCGGGAAAGGGCCCGTCGCGAACGTTCTCAAAAATTTATGTCCTCAAATTTCAATGTCATCTTAAAAGCACCAGAAATTGTTGCCGCCATCACAATTGCTTCATACATTTCCTATGAATTTGAACCAAGTACCGAAGAAATAAATCAAGCATTTCTAAGGGATGGTAAAACTCTGCTTCTTCCAAAAATCAATGGTGAAAATCTGGATTGGATCAAGTGGGACGGCCAATCGAGCTCGTTACGTTCCAATAAAAAGATTTTAGAACCTGTCGGAGAAGCGGTGACAGATCTTTCGATTATTGAGGCAATTGTTGTCCCATCCTTGCGAATTGATCAAAGTGGATATCGCTTGGGGCAAGGCGGCGGATATTACGACCGCGCACTTGTTCATATCAATGCCTGGAAAGTTGGCTTAGTTCATGCTGGTGAATTAACTAGTGAGGCATTACCTCATGAAACCCATGACATCGCGCTTAATGCAGCGGCAACGCCATCGATATTAGTGCGATTTAAATCAACTAAATTTTAATAATTAGTTGAGCAAGTTTCGCGACATAACAATTCGTTGAATTTGATTTGTACCCTCATAAATCTGGGTTAACTTGGTATCGCGCATCATTCGTTCGACTGGGTAATCAGTAACGTATCCATAGCCACCCAGAACTTGAATTGCATCTTGGGTCACCTTCATCGCCATGTCACTGGCAAAACACTTGCTAGCGGCCGAGAAGAAACGTAAATCCTTTTCATTATTCTCACTCTTTACCGCCGCCGCATAAGTTATCAGGCGGGCAGCTTCAATATTCATGGCCATATCTGCCAACATAAATTGAATCGCTTGGAAATCAAAAATCGGCTTTCCAAATTGGTGGCGCTCGTGCGAATACTTGGTCGCAACATCAAATGCGCCTTGCGCCAAGCCCAAAGCCTGCGCTGCAATTGTGATGCGAGTGTGATCGAGAGTGTCCATGGCTAAGGCGTAACCCTTACCAACTTCGCTAATTCGGCGATCATCACTTAATGCCACGTTATCAAAATAAACTTCGCGAGTTGGAGATCCGCGCATTCCCATTTTCTTTTCTGGGGCACCAAATGAAACACCAGGATCTGATTTTTCAACGACAAATGCAGTAATTCCTTTGGTGCCAAGTGACGGATCACTTTGGGCAATTACTGAATAAAACTCTGATTCACCTGCATTGGTAATCCACTTTTTGCTTCCATTGAGGATCCAGCCATCACCTGAGCGTTCAACTTTTGTACGTAAAGCAGATGCATCTGAACCCGCCTCTGATTCCGAAAGACAGTAAGAAAAACCAGCACCCTTAACTAGTTGGGGTAACCATCGTTTTTTCTGATCGTCATTTCCACCAAGAATTAAAGGAACGGAACCTAATTTATTTACTGCCGGAATTAAAGATGAAGATCCACAGACGCGAGCAACTTCTTCAATAATAATTACCGCGGCAAGGGCATCGGCACCATCGCCACCAAATTCCGTAGGAACATGAGCGGCATACAGCCCGCTTTTAACCAAGGCGTTTTTTGCTTCCACTGGAAAGCGGTGTTCCTCATCGACTGCTTGGGCAAATGGTGCAATCTCTTTTTCAGCTAATGCGCGAACGCTTGTACGCAACTCTTTATATTCGGAAGAGAGTTCAAATAAGTTTTCCATTAGGAACCCTTCTTGTCGCGTTGTGCTAACTCTTGTAAGTACTGATTATATTTTGCTAAATCATCGGGTTGGCCCATGGCCGCTTTACGTGCCGTATTTTTATCCAAGCGTACACTTTCCCTAGAATCATCGCGCATCCACTGGATAAAGGTGGCAATCAGAGCGAGCAAAATAGGAATTTCGCCCATAGCCCAGCCGATTGAACCACCAAGTTTTTGATCTGCTAATAAATCTGTCAACCATGGTGTCTGTAAGGAAGCAAAATAACCCTTATCGATCAGAGTTGAAGTAGACATAAGTGCTACCGAGAAAAATGCATGAATACTCATGGCCGCAAAAAGAATAACTATCCGAACTATATATGGAATTTTTCGTGGATTTGGATCTACTCCAATAATTGCCGAGAAGAATAAGTAACCAGCGGCTAGAAAATGAAGACTCATGAACAAATGGCCGACGTGACTTTGCAACATAATCGCAAAGAAATCTGTGAAATACAACGCGAAGAGTGATCCATCAAAAATTAATAAAGCGGTAATTGGATTTGTAATAAAAATTCCATACTTAGAATGAAGCACAGCTAATAAAGATCCCCGAATGCCGCGTTCATCTGGTGTGCGAGCTTGTGGCAATGTTCGAAGCGCTAAAGTAAGTGGCGCACCGAGGACTAAACCAATTGGCGCGATCATTCCCAAAACCATGTGCGAAAGCATGTGATACGAAAAAGAGAATTGAGCGTAAAGGCCAAGTCCGCCACTAGTTGCATAGTCAATTGCCGAAATACCTAAAGCAAAAGCAACCGTACGACCAACTGGCCATTTGTCGCCACGCTTTGTTAAAACAACAACACCTTTTATATACAGCGCAACAATTACTACAAGTATTCCAATAAATAGCGCATTGGGTTCGTATGAAAATAGAAGTCTGGAAAACGTTGGAGCTGGTGGAGTTGAAATTCCAACTACTGAAAGAGCGGCGTTGAACTCTTGTGTTCCGGGCCGGTCAGGTGATGAGTTAGTAGATAACCAGACTCCCATCGCAACTGTCACTAACATTAGTGCCGCTTCAGTTGTTAATAGTTTGCCAAAGCCAATCCAATTTATCTCGTCTTTTCCTTGCAGATTTTTACGGTGCAAATAACCGATTCCAACTAGGGCGATTGTTGCAGTAACTTTTCCAATAATAACTAGTGCATATGCAGAGTTCCAGGCATCAATAAAATTCAAACGGGCCCAGGCATTTACGGTTCCGCTAACGACAACGGCAATAGCTGCCCATAACGCTAACTGGCTAAAACGGGGAACTGCTATGGCCTTATCGGTTGCCGAAAGTGTTCCTAATGCAAAGATTCCTCCTACCCATAATGAAAGTGCAATCACATGGATAACAAGTGAGCCAGTAGCTAAGCCATGCGAACCGCTGGAAGCGGCATGACTTTGAAACACTGGGGCAATAACGCCGATGATCGAAATACCAAATAAGAAAATAACCGTAAGAATTTTTCGAGCTTTGAAAGTGCAAATAAGTACTAGTAATGCGGTTAACGCTTCAAAGCCTAGGTATCTACCTAAAGTAATTTGGGTTAAAAACGAGCGCAGCACTGTCGGGTCTAGCGCATCTAGAACCGATGAATTGAGAACTTGGGCAAGTGTAAAAACTATTGTTCCGATTACTCCAACTAACCAAACGGCCGCCGAAGCTTTGAGAAAGCCTCGAACTTTCTCACCAGATGTGGAAAGTTTGCCATCCGCATCTAGAAGTAAAAAACCTAATGCAAGGAGTGACCCAATTGTTGCAAATGCCCCGAGTAAATCAAGATACTTAAAAAGGCCGACAAAAATATTCATCGATTAGAAAATAATTTACGCGCATACATTGAAAGTCCAATTGTGACACCGACGGCTAAAATTAAAAGGAGAATTACAAAGACATTCGTTGCCTGGCTGCTGCTAGCTGGTGACTGAATCTCGGTTGGTTCTGGATTTGGTTGCTCAGGAGCAATAGTGCTCGGTGCTAAATATTTAAAGGTAAAACTTCCGGCAAGTGGTGCATCACCTTCTGAGATGAGTGAGTACTCAACTGTATAAATTCCAGATTCAACTAAAGCCCTAACGCCAACCGATGCACTTAAGTCAGTAACGGTGATGGTCCCATCATCAACTTTGACACCATTTGGATCGCTGACTGTGATGACGTTTGCATCAACCGCATCTGCTAACAATGGAAGTTGGCCAGTAACAGTGACGCTTGTGGGTGAGGTTGAGATTGTTGATCCACTAATTGGTGAAGTGCTGACCAATAAATTGGCGGCCGCATTGTTTGTGCCCATGATCAAAAGTAAGACGATACCTACTCCACGAATAATCGCTTTCATCACATTTTCCTTCCAAACCAGCCTTTTTTAACTGCTCAATTCGCTTCAATCATCTCACTTCTTTAGACTTCATGCCTACCCCTAATCGATCACTTTTTATCGAGTGGGATTTACGAAGGAAGTGGAGCCGCGATGCCGACATATCAATATGCCTGCGCCGCGTGTGGCCACGAATTCGAAGTGATTCAGTCATTTTCTGATGATTCGCTAACCGAATGCCAAGAATGCAAGGGTGAGATTCGCAAGGTGTACACCGCCGTAGGTGTTGTTTTCAAAGGCTCTGGTTTTTACAAAACTGATTCGGCCAAGCCGGTGAAAAAAGATTCTGTTAAAAGTGAAACTCCTGCAGCCAAAGTTACGCCACCAACACCAAAGGCTGATTAATTCTCATGATGCGGCGGTTTATCTGACTTCATTTCTTCTTCGCGCTTTGCTTGTTCGGCAGCAGCTTCAGGATCGATCTCATCTGAAGTAACAATTGGAAAAAGATCGCTCATACTTTAAATTCTACTCGTACTTCATAGAAAGAGATACACATGTTTGAAAAGCTGGGTCAGGTTGTCGTTAAGTACCGAAGAGGTGCGGTAATTCTCTTTGTTGTCAGCGTACTTGTTACTGGTGCAGTTGGCTCGATGCTTTTTAATCGACTTGATTCTGGCGGTTACTCCAATCCAAAGAGCGACTCGTACAAAGTTTATGAATATCTCACCGAAGAACTTAAGCTCTCCGATCCGGCAATTGTTGTCGTAGTTGACTCTGGAAATCTCGATGTTACTGATCCAATTGTCGTTGCTAAAGCAAAAAATTTAGAAGCCAAGATTGCTAGTGAGTCAGGAGTTTCTAAAACTCTTTCTTATTGGAGTTCAGGTGGAGAAGCAACGCTCAAATCAATTGATGGCAAAGCGGCATACATATTGGTGTACAGCGATGATCAGACATTTAGTCCGCAGAGTGAAAAACTTGGTAAGTATTTTCAAGCGAATTACGATGGTAAATATGATGATTTGACCCTGTATTCCGGCGGCGTTGGTGTAGTAAGTCATGCAATTACTAAAAAAATCTCAGATGATTTAAAGATCGCCGAAGCAATTTCAATTCCGTTGACCTTCATTTTGTTGGCATTTGTCTTTGGCACACTAGCTGCATCTGCCATGCCTTTAATCGTTGGCGTCTCAGCTATTGCTGGAGGATTCTTCCTGCTCTACTTATTTACGCTCTTTACTGATGTCAGTGTGTACGCACTTAATTTAACGACCGGACTAGGACTGGGCCTTGGTATTGATTACGCATTACTTGTCGTGAATCGCTTCCGAGAAGAGCTACGAAAAGGTAAATCAGTTGATGAATCAGTCATCACAACTATTGCTACGGCCGGCAAAACCGTCTTTTATTCTGGCCTCACAGTTTTGGTGACATTGGCATCACTTATTTTCTTCCCGCTGCCTTTCCTTAAATCTTTTGGTTACGCCGGTATCTCGGTGGTTACCTTGGCAGTTGTGGGTGCAATCTTTGGTCTTCCAGCAATTCTCGCCACCATTGGTCACAAGATTAATAAGGGTGTCATTCGCAAATCTTCAATTACGCCAAATGATGATGGACGTTGGGCACAAACTGCGCGAATGGTGATGAAGCGTCCAACTTCTGTTGTCTTGCTTTCACTAATTATCATCGGCATATTAACCGCGCCAATTGCAAATATTAAATTTTCACAAGGTGATTCACGAATGTTGCCTGCGACAAATAAAGCGGCGATCGCAACGGCCTTGCAAAATGAAAGATTCTCTGGACAAACTGGGAATCCAGTTGAAATTATTATTATTGATGGTGCAGATAAAATTGAAGCTATTAATTCTTACGCAGCTACGATTGCAAACGAGCCCGGAATTGTTGGAGTTGTCCCACCTGCAATAATTGGTAAAGATGTTCGTTTGATGGCTTATCAATCTATGCTTCCACGCACGCCAGAGGCGCAAGATTTAATTCATAATTTAAGAGATATTCCAGCACCAATAGGAACATTAATTGGCGGTGCCGCTGCAGATTTCACCGATTCACAAGATGGAATTGCCGATGCCTTGCCACTTGTCTTTGGGTGGATCGCAATATCCGTATTCATCTTGCTCTTTATTTTCACCGGCTCAATAATTTTGCCAATAAAAGCTGTGATTCTAAATATCCTCTCGCTTGCTGCAACCATGGGTGTTCTCACCTGGGTATTTGTTGAAGGAAATATGAAATGGTTAGTGGGATCATTTACTGAAATTGGCGCACTCGATACCTCCATCGTTATTTTAATTGGCGTCGTCGTCTTTGGTTTATCAATGGATTACGAACTCTTTTTACTTTCTAGAATTCGGGAAGAGCACTTGGCGGGTAAATCAAATGTTGATGCGGTAGCTCTTGGATTACAGCGATCGGGTCGAATTATTACCGCTGCCGCTGCCATTCTTGCTTTCGTCTTTGCTGCCTTTATAACTAGCGGTGTTACATCCATTAAGACCATGGGATTTGGTGTTGCCTTTGCGATCATCTTGGATGCCACAATTATTCGTGGCCTTTTAGTGCCAGCTTTAATGCGCTTAATGGGTGAACGTAACTGGTGGGCGCCTAAGTGGATGCAGCGATTTACGCTCCACCATTAATCTCGCGTACCCTAAGCCCATGGATTTAATCGCTTCCCTGCAATGCGCGGATCAACCAGGCATCGTTCATGCGATGACATCTGCAGTACTTGCCTGCAATGGAAATATTATTGAAAATCAGCAATTTACGGATCCGACGACAAATACTTTTGTGATGCGCACTCGTTTTGAAACAGAAATGGGTTTAGCTGGCGCCACTAAATCTCTATCTGATGGTTTAGCAAAATTTAATTCAGCGTTGCATATTCGCCCAACAGCTCAAAAGCCACGCGCGCTAATCATGGTTACTAAAGAGAGTCATTGCTTGCGAGATTTGCTCTACCTTGGCGAGTTAGGTGAGCTCAATATTGAAATCCCACTTGTTATCTCTAACCGTGAAGATCTACGTGGATTAGTTGAATCACATGGAATCAAATTCATGTACTTGCCAGTTACTCCGGCTACCAAAGCTTCCCAAGAGGCCGAAGTTTTAAAGCAGATTGAAGAGCTTTCGATAGATCTCATAGTTCTAGCTAGATACATGCAGATTATGTCTTCAGATTTCTGTAAAAAACTATCTGGTAAAATAATTAATATCCATCACTCATTTTTACCAGGCTTTAAAGGTGCCAAGCCATATCACCAAGCACACCAACGTGGCGTAAAGATAATTGGGGCATCGGCCCACTTTGTAACGAGCGATCTAGATGAAGGACCAATTATTGAACAAGATGTTGCCCACGTTACTCATATAGCCACACCTGAAGAGTTAATTGCAATCGGTCGTGACATTGAACGCCGAGTTTTATCAAAAGCGGTAAAGTTTTTTGCCGATGACAAAGTTTTTATCGTTGGAAAACGTACAGTCGTATTTTCTTAAATCTAAAACTCAATTAAAAATCAAGTGTCCCCGGCGGGAGTTGAACCTGCGACCTACCGCTTAGGAGGCGGTTGCTCTATCCACTGAGCTACGGGGACTTAAGTTTTTTACTGGGCAATCTTGTCATGCGTTGGTGCTTGATAGTAATTGCGCCTTTGCATAGGCTTATGTTCTACCGAAAAGGAAGTATTTTCCTCATGAGAGGCCAACAATGAAGGCGCTAGTAATAGGCGCGGGCGGAGTTGGCAGCGCAATCGTCAATATCGCATCGCGTAAAAGTTTTTTCACATCCATGGTCGTTGCAGATCGAGATATTGAACGGGCAAAACAAGCAGTTGCCAGAGTAAATGATTCGCGCTTCTCGGCCGTTTCAATTAACGCATCCGATATCGATGCGATCCAATCTTTAATTCGTGAAGTAAAACCTGATGTAGTTGTCAATGCGGTCGATCCACGTTTTGTGATGCCAATTTTTTTAGCTTGCGAAAATGAAGGCGCAAACTACATGGATATGGCAATGTCACTTTCGCTGCCCCATCCAAAAGATCCGGAAAATTTAGCTGGGGTCAAACTTGGTGATGATCAATTTGCCCGAGAAAAAATATGGAGTGAGCGCAACATTTACGCACTTGTTGGTATGGGAATCGAGCCAGGCATGAGCGATTTATTTGCCCGATATGCCGAGGATTACTTATTTAGCCGGATTGATTCTTTTACAGTTTTTGATGGATCGAACTTAACCGTTGAGGGTTACGACTTTGCGCCATCATTTTCAATTTGGACAACGATTGAAGAGTGCCTAAATCCACCACTAATTTGGGAAAATGGTTGGCATACAACTGCGCCATTTAGTGAGCTGGAAGTTTTTGATTTTCCAGAAGGTATCGGGCCAGTTGAGTGCGTAAATGTTGAGCACGAAGAAGTCGTTTTAATTCCACAAAAAGTTAATGCTGGAAAAGTTAATTTCAAATTTGGTTTAGGTGAACAGTTTATTTCTACGTTAAAAACTATTCATATGTTGGGGATGGATCGCAAAGATCAAGTAGATGTGCAAGGAGTTAAGGTCTCACCGCGTGATTTGCTCGCTGCACTTTTACCTGATCCCGCAAAACTTGGTCCTTTGATGAAGGGTAAAACCTGTGCCGGTGGCCTAGTTAAAGGTTTAAATAAAGAAGGTAAGCCGTATGCCTGTTACATGTACAACGTCGTAGACAACGAATGGTCCATGAAAAATTATGGCGATCAAGCCGTTGTTTGGCAGACCGCAATTAATCCAGTTATCGCAATGGAGTTAATTCATAATGGAACGTGGAAACCACAAGGAGTTGTTGGGCCAGAGTGGTTTGATGCCAAGCCATTTTTAGATTTACTTCCCGAATATGATTCTGAGTGGAAAATCCGTGAAGAAGATGCAACTGGAATCGAGGCTTGAATGAGTAGTTGGGCGTTAGTAACTGGTGCAACTGCCGGAATTGGTGAAAGCTTTACTCGTTTATTGGCCGCTAAAAAATACAATATCGTTTTAGTTGCCCGAGATTTACCTCGTTTACAAGAGCGTGCCGCCGCCCTTGAGACAAAGTTCGGCGTGAAGACTCATGTTATTCAAGCTGATCTTGCTACCGATGCTGGCTGCTTAACCATTGAAAAATATATCCACGATAATGAAATCGAAGTTCTGATTAACAATGCTGGCTTTGGAATTAACAAAGCCTTTACTGTTTCAGATCTAGCACTTGAACAGCAAATGCTCGATGTCCTTGTTCGCACTCCAATGCGCCTGATGCATGCAATCTTGCCTGGTATGAAAATGCGAAATAAAGGCGTCGTAATCAATGTCTCCTCCGTTGCCGGCTACATCGCGGGAGGTTCGTACAGTGCATCCAAATCATACCTGACCGTGATATCTGAATCTCTCAATACCGAACTCTCAAAAACTGAAGTAAAAGTGAGCGCCTTATGTCCAGGATTTACTCGAACTGAATTTCATCAGCGTGGCAAAATGTCGATGAAGGGGCTGCCTAACTTTATGTGGCTAGATCCCGATGATCTTGTGGCGAAATCGTGGAGTGATGGCCTTAAAGGTAAAGCTGTCTCGGTACCAGGGTGGCAATATCGAGTATTGGTTTTTGTCATTGGCACTTTGCCGCGATCTGTCATAAGAAAAGTTGGCATGAACATTCGGAAAAAACAACGTAAATAGTGGTCATACCAACTGTAATCACGGCGAGTTTTAAGCCTTCTTTAAGCGGGGCGGCGTTAGAATCAGGGTATTCAAACGAAAGGTTCTCCCATGTTTCGCAAAGTAGCTTCAATCGCAGTAGCAATAGTCGTCGCCGGTGGCGTGATGATTGCAGTTCCAGCTGATGCCGCCGTCAAGATTTCAAATGGCGTCGCATGTAAAAAATCTGGGGCGACCACAACAGTTAGTGCTGGAAAATATAAGTGTTCAAAAAATCCTTTGGTTTCTAGCAAAAAATTGGTTTGGCTTTCACTTGATTGCCTGGCGGCCGCAAACGGTGCCGTTAAAGCTCAAAAAGACGCGGTGGTAACCAATGCTAACTTCAAAGCCCAACTTCCAGTAATTGATCTTGGTATTACAACTGAACTTGCAAACATCGCTGAAATTACTGCAAAACTTGCCGATGCAAATCTTCGTTTGACAGGTGCGCAGGCCAAACTTGCCGCAGCCAAGACGGATGCTGATAAGAGAGTTCTGACAACAGCTGTTGCATCATGGACATCTGCAACACGTGCATACGCCAGCAAAATTCGTAGCACTGAACTTACGATTAGAAAGCTGGAAGCTGCAAAGCTTGCCGCAGTCAATAAGCCAAATGAACTTAGTGCAAATGTTGCAGATTCTCGCGCAAGCGCAAAATTGATCTGTACCAAAGGCTTTTAAACCCGCTTTATAAAAAACCCGCTGCCTGGTAGGTAGCGGGTTTTTTTCTGGCTATGGGCTCCCCTATGTGAAAAACGGAGTGATCTTCCTAGGCTGTCAGTATGCGTTTTGTAAGAATTACCGCGTTAGCACTTTTAATTATTAACTGTGTACTAGTTCGAATCACCGACTGGCCATGGAGTGATCTTGTTACCTATAACGCGGTAGGAATTGCCGGGTTAATTTCACTTGTGATGGCTCCGGAGCGCGCCGATAAAGGTGCACGGAAGGCTATTTTTCTTGGAATTTTAATGTGGGTTTTAGGTTCAACCGTTGCAACTTTAGCAAGTAGCTTAGATTTACCATCTGTGATCACTTCAACTAGTGATCTTTTTTACTTACTTTTTTATCCCTTTATGCTGATTGGAGTAACTCGTTTATTAGGCGTTAATCGAGGACATAAACTGCTAGATATCGTCGATGCCTTAATCATTTCACTTGGCCTAGCTACTTTAGGAACAGCTTTTTTCTTGCAACCTGTCCTGCCTCAATTTGGTAGTAATTTCAAAGCGAGTTTTTTGGCGGTTTTTTACCCAGTGGCTGACTTAATCTTGGTTTCCGTAGTCTTAACATCTTTCCTAATTCAGGGATTTTCTCGACGGGGACTACTGCTTTCGGCAGGGATTTTGATATTTACCGTTAATGATTTCTTTTTTCTCTGGCTTACCGTGAACTCTTCATATTCAATCGGTGCCATCGTTGATACTGGATGGTTAATTGGAATCTTATTAATCTGTGAAAGCTTCTGGCACTCTGGCATAGATACAACAATTAAAGATGGCGCCAGCCCAATATTAATTTCAGTTGCGGTTTTACTCAGCGCTACTTTGCTTGCAGTTATTGCGCTATCCCCTGATTACTTACCACATTTTGTTTTGATCCCTGCTATCACCACCTTAGCGTTAGCATTTTCCCGAATGGCGATAGCGCTAAGTCAGGCCCGACATATTGGTCAAGAACGATTGCTCGCTAGGACCGATGAGTTAACGGGGCTCCCTAATCGTCGCCGATTGATCTCTGAAATTGAAGAGTTCATCACCAAAGAAGGATCTTTGCTCTTACTTGATTTAGATGGCTTTAAGCCAATTAATGATCGATATGGCCATGAAATCGGTGACAAAGTTTTACAACAAGTTGCGTTGCGATTTGATCGTGCACTTCCTAGTCGAGCATTACTTGCCCGCCTAGGTGGCGATGAGTTTGGAGTTTTATTTGAAGGCGGACAAGACAGCGCATTGGAGATCGCATTAGCTTTACGAGCGACACTTTCCTATCCATTTCATATTGAAAATAAAGAAATCTTGCTAGGAGTCAGTATCGGAGTTGCAAATAACAATGGCGGCGATGATTTACTGCGCCGGGCAGATACTGCAATGTATACGGCTAAGCGCGAGGGTCTTGGGGTTTATCCGCTTTAATCTCTTGCAGTCGAGCTAAGGATTCAAGGCGCTCGGCGGCGTGATCAACGATTCGTTCCACATATCCCTTGCTATAGCCATCTAGATATAACCATGGTTCATGAATTTCGGCGGCAGATAAGTGCGCAAGTTCGGGCACATACTTTCGAATGTAATCTCCGTTTCCGTCGAAACGTTTTCCTTGTTCAATCGGATTAAAGATTCGGTAATACGGAGATGCATCTGTGCCACACCCAGCCGTCCACTGCCAGCCATGGGCATTTGAGGCGATGTCGTAATCAACTAGGTGCTTGGCAAAGAAACGCTCACCTAACTGCCATTCGAGGTGCAGATCCTTTACCAAAAACGATGCTACAACCATACGTGTTCGATTGTGCATCCATCCTTCGATAATCATCTGGCGCATCGCCGCATCAACAAAGGGGTGGCCGGTTTTGCCTTCACACCATGCGGTAAAAGCTTCACCGGGTTTGTCATAACGCATCTGGGCAAATTTATCTGAGTAGTACTGGGTATCGGTATGCGGATTATTAAATAAAACATCGGCATAAAACTCACGCCAAGCTATTTCTTTTCGGAAAGTGTCGTGAGCCGGGCTTTCTCCTAATCCAGCGAGAAGAGTTCGAGGATGAATTTCGCCAAATTTTAAATAGGTACTCATTTTAGAAGTTCCATCGATCGCCGAAAGATTTCTCGCTTCATCGTATGCCTCAAGACCAGATTTTGAAAAACTCTTAAAGCGGGCTAGCGCTGCTTTTTCACCAGCAGCTATGACATGTGATCTAGCTACTGAAGGGAAATCTGGAAAGGCTCGGTATTTTGATGTTGGCGTCACTGCATTAATGCGTTTTGGTGTTGGTGCGGGCGCACGATAACCGTGTGTTCGCCAAGCACGATAGAAAGGTGTGTAGACCTTGTACGGTGTGGCATCACTTGGTTTTAGAACTCGTCCAGGTGCAACGGCATATGGCGAACCCGTACGAACTAATTTAATTCCAGCTGCTTCGACCCGGGCATCGCGCTCGGCGCCATAACGCTCGTATTCATCACTTATGTGCACTTCTTGTACATCATGTAATTTAATTAACGCTTTTAATACTTCAACTTGATCGCCTTCAATAATGTGAAGCTTATTATCTAAAGATTCATCAAGTGCGCGAAGTGATTGACCCATGTATGCCAGTAATTTCTCGCCCGCATCATTAATCTGTGATTTATCTAAGATAAAAAGTGGAATGATGTTTTCAGCTGAGGCGATTGCAGCATTGAGTGCAGGGTTATCACCGATTCGAAGGTCGCGACGAAACCAGATAATTGAAGTTTTCGCCAAAGACATGAGATGATTAAATCATCATGAAGGAGATAAAGCGCTATCAAGTTCGTGGAGTTCCGGGCGAAGTTGTGCGGGCAGATTTTGATTCTAGAGTCGTCGATTACTGGATACCAAAGCAAGGAACCGAGCACCTCGTAATTGCTCATGATGGTCAAAATATCTTTGATGGTAAAACTTCAACCCACCGCGGACAGACCTGGAAATTGGCACAGACCGCCCTTCATGTAAGTGCTGAGTTAGGAATTAATCCCCCGGCAATAATTGCGGTTTGGCACAGCGCCACAAAAGCCAATCCTTGGGGCAGGGCCAAGGATTTAGCGCCACAAGAATTTTTTACAAAGGATTCATATATAGATCCACGTTGGAATATCTCAGATCCAACGGTAGTTCTTCATTCTGATGCTTACCTAAATCAAATCTTTCATGAAATTATCCCGACGATTTTTCCAACCTACACACCAGCTAAAACCGCTGTACTTGGCTCAAGCATGGGTGGCCTCGCGACTTTATACGCTGCCATTAAACATCCGGAAAAATTTTCAACGGCCCTTGTATTATCTCCCCACTGGATTATTAGCGATGAAAAGTTTGCCACTCAAATGATCGAAGCTCTACCAAAAAATCACAAATTTTGGATGAGCCGCGGGGATAAAGGTTTGGACAAGGAGTACTCACCTTTACAAGATTTTGTTGATGATTTAATGCAGCAAAGTGGTTTTAGGAGTAATTATGTAAGTAAGGCTTATAAGCGCTCTGGGCACAACGAACGCTCTTGGGCTCGATACTTGCATGAGCCGCTAAAGTTTTGGCTTTCCTGAGTGTGCAAATGAGGCCAAAGTGAGGTTCGATAGGGGCATGGCCGATGCGATTGTGACCCGCGATGAGATCCGAGCGATGCGACGCTCATATAGCGATCTCGGCATGGAGAGCCTGCCGGCCGATCCATTTATTGCCTTCGCCGCTTGGTTAAAAGCTGCCCATGAAAACATAGTTATCGTTGAAGCTAACGCGATGGTGCTCTCAACATTGGCAGCTGATAATCAAATTACAACACGCACCGTTTTGCTGAAAGATATTTCCGAAAGTGGATTTACATTTTTTAGTAATTACGATTCTCGCAAAGCACATGCCATGCAGATAAATGAAAATGTTTCATTGCTTTTCCCTTGGTTTGCAATGGAGCGACAGATTTCAATTAGTGGAACTGTCGAAAAAGTTTCCGAAAAAGAATCTGATGATTACTTTGCAACTCGGCCTTGGGGTTCACAAATTGGTGCTTGGGCAAGTCATC
>Ga0209702_10001394_pt1 | contig 46492 bp, 49 predicted proteins | sample FRY01_FD_187210 | JGI IMG/M metagenome (GOLD analysis project Ga0209702, IMG submission 187210) | Freshwater microbial communities from Lake Fryxell liftoff mats and glacier meltwater in Antarctica - FRY-01 (SPAdes) (version 2) | ecosystem: Environmental > Aquatic > Freshwater > Ice > Glacier... | reverse complement strand
CCACGCTCGACAGACGGTTTTAGGGGGCGGACATCACAACCCCGCGGATGTGGCGTCCGCCCAACCCCGCGGATGTGGCGTCCGCCCCCACCGCGAAACCCGTAGGGCAGTCCGGCTATCGTGCCGGGGATGCCTACGCTGCCCAGTGATTATCCGCCGCCGTACGATCCAGCCACCGCTGTCGACGTACCGAGCGCACCCGACGATCTCCGTATCCCTACCGGTGTCTGCATTGTTGGTGGTGGTGCGGCCGGGCTCGCCTGCGCCATCAAGCTCGGCCAGTTGTTGGCCGACGATCCGGAGACGCTCGAGCGACTCGGCGAGGTGCCGATCGTTGTTATCGAAAAGGGCAAAGCAGTTGGTAGCCATTCGCTGAGCGGTGCGATGGTCAATATGCAGCCGCTGCGCGATTTGTTTCCCGACCTGCAGGACGAAGATTTTCCGACCTTCGGTGCTGTCGATAAAGAATCCGTGCACTTCATCACGAGCAGGCGCCGTCAAATCAAGCTACCGACACCGCCGGAGTTCAAAAACCACGGCAACCACGCACTCTCGCTCTCCAAGCTCAATAGATGGCTCGCGGAGCGTGCCGAAGAACTCGGCGCGTACGTGCTGCCCGAGACAGATGCGCAGACACTGCTCGTTGAGGACGGCGCGGTGCGCGGTATTCGCACGGGCACAAAAGGGCTCGATCGGGATGGTGTCGCAAAGTCGGGTGCAGCCCCACCGACCGAGGTGCTGGCGCAAGTGACAGTGCTGGCCGAAGGTGCACAAGGCAAACTCCGCGAGGCCGCGCTGACCCACTTCGGTGTCGCGAGCCCGTACCCGCAGATCTACGCGCTCGGTGTGAAGGAGTTGTGGAAGGTCGAAAAGCCCCTCGATCGCATCATCCACACGCTCGGCTGGCCGTTGCGTGGAGCGGGGCGCTATCGCGAGTTCGGCGGTTCGTGGATTTACCCGATGGGACCCGAGCACGTCTCGATCGGTCTCGTCGTCGGGCTCGATAGTGCCGACTCGACGCTGAGCGTCCACGACCTCTTGCAAGAACTCAAGACGCATCCACTCGTCAAGAAGATCCTGGGCGGTGGCGAGCGCGTCGAGTGGGGCGCGAAGATTATTCCCGAAGGCGGCTACTACGCCATTCCCGACCAGCTCGACCTGCCCGGCGCCCTGCTCGTCGGCGACACGGCGGGCTTCGTCAATGTGCCGCGTCTCAAAGGCGTTCACTATGCGATTCGCTCGGGCATGCTCGCGGCGCAGGCGATCCACGCGGCGCTCAAGGCGGGGCACGATGTGACGGCTCCAGGTGCGCTCGCGGGGTATGACAGCGCGGTGCGAAATGGCGAGATCGGACGCGATCTCTACCAGGTTCGCAACATGCGTCAACAGTTCCAGAAGGGACTCGTGATCGGCGGCTCGATCGTGCCGATGATGACGCTCACAAAGGGTCGGTTTCCCGGCGGTACGAGTGCCTTCGAGGCCGACGCGTCGCACCCCGTCGAGAATCTCAACAGTCGCTACAGCGAGCGCGATGGCACGTACACCTTCGACAAGCTCTCGAGCGTGTTCTTGTCGGGCAATAAGACGCGTGACGACCAGCCGAACCATCTGCGCATCCACCAGCCGCGCGTACCGAAGGAACTTGCCGAAGCGTGGGTCAACATGTGCCCTGCGCAGGTCTACGAGATTGTCGAAGGATCCGAGTCGCGCGATGGCCTCGTGCGTGTGCACATGGACCCATCGAATTGCGTGCAGTGTGGTGCCATCACCGCCAAGGGCGGTCGCTTTACTCCCCCTGAGGGTGGCAGCGGCCCCGAATACCAGCAGATGTAAGGACGGAGACGCTATGGACCTATACGAGCACCAAGGCAAGGAATTGTTCGCAGCAGCGGGTGTTGCTGTTGCCAATGGGCGCGTGGCTTATACGGTCGAGGAGGCACGTGCTGCTGCGACCGAACTGGGTGGCACGGTTGTCGTCAAGAGCCAAGTTCTGACGGGCGGGCGTGGCAAGGCGGGTGGCGTCAAGGTTGTCAAGGATCCTGCGGCGGCTGCTGAGGCGGCAGAGGCAATCCTGGGGCTGGACATCAATGGCCATGTCACGCACCGGCTCTACATCGAGCAGGGTATTGCGATCGCCAAGGAATACTATTTTTCGGTCACATTCGACCGCTCCGCCAAGATGCCACTGCTGATGCTGACCACGATGGGCGGCATGGATGTCGAAGACGTCGCCAAGAATCACCCTGCCATGCTGGCGCGGCTCCATGTCGATCCCGCTCTCGGGTATCGGGGCTTTCATGGTCAGCAGTTGATGAGCATGGCGGGTATTCCCGTCGAGGAACGCAAGGCGCTCGCGCCGATCATGGCGCAGCTCTACGGCGTCTTTGCTGATGACGACGCGATGCTGGTGGAGGTCAATCCGCTGGTACTCCTGGAGGACGGCAGCTTTCTCGCTGCCGACGCGAAGGTGACGATCGACGACAACGCGTTGTATCGCCATCCGACGGTCGAGGCGATGCGCGATCTCAGCGCCGTCGATGCGCAGGAGCAGGCTGCGCGCGAGGCAGATCTCGCCTACGTCAAGCTCGATGGCGATGTTGGCATTCTCGGTAATGGTGCTGGGCTCGTGATGAGCACGGTCGATGTTGTTGCGCAGGCTGGCGGCCGTCCCGCCAACTTCCTCGATGTCGGTGGTGGCGCGAGCGCCGAGAAGATCGCGACGGCACTGGCAATTGTCCTCTCGGATGAGAAGGTCAAGTCGGTGTTGTTCAATATCTTCGGTGGCATCACGCGTTGCGACGAGGTTGCGAAGGGGTTGCTCGAGGCGCTCGAGACGACTGATGTGCGCGCACCGATCGTGGTGCGTCTCGACGGTACGAACGACGTTGAGGGTCGGCGCCTGCTGAACGAGGCGCAGCGACCAGAGATCACCGTCGAGAATACGATGCTGGAGGCCGCCGCCACGGCGGTTCGTCTGGCCGGAGAGGCTGGCTGAGATGGCTGTCATCGCTACGAAGGACACGCGGCTCGTTGTGCAAGGCATCACGGGGCGTGAGGGCACGTTCCATGCGCTTCGCAACCGTGACTACGGCACCAATGTCGTCGCGGGCGTCACGCCTGGTCGGGCAGGACAGGACGTTGAGGGCATCCCTGTCTTTGATTCTGTTGCTGACGCAGTCGACAAGACCGGTGCGAATACGTCGCTGGTGATTGTCCCTCCGCGCTTTGCAGCTGAGGCGATCCTCGAGGCGGCTGCTGCGGGCATCGAGCAGATCGTCTGTATCACCGAAGGCATTCCCGCGCACGACATGCTCGAGGTCTACCACTATGTGCGGCCGCGGGGCATCCGCTTGCTCGGGCCGAACTGTCCGGGCGCGCTCTCCCCAGGCATTGCCAACATCGGCATCATTCCGGCGCAGGTCTTCAAGCCGGGCCCCGTTGGTCTCGTCTCCCGCTCCGGCACGTTGACGTACCAGATCGGTGGCGAGCTAGCCGCCATGGGTCTCGGTAATTCGACGATCATCGGGATTGGCGGAGACCCGGTGATTGGTACGTCGTTTATTGATGCACTCGATCTCTTCCAGGCCGATCCGGAGACGGAATTCATTGTGATGGTGGGCGAGATCGGCGGCAACGACGAAGAGCAGGCAGCCGATGTCATTGCCGAGCGCATCACGAAGCCGGTCGTGTCGTATATTGCCGGCTTCGAGGCGCCAGTCGGCAAGACGATGGGGCATGCGGGTGCGATCATCTCGGGCACGTCGGGCACGGCCTTGGCGAAGAAAGAGGCGCTGGAGGCGAAGGGTGTGCAGGTCGGAATAAATCCGACGGAGGCTGCGCAGTTCGTCTTCGACCGTATCGGCAAGGGCTAGGACCCGTCGTCGCACACGCAGGACAGGCTTCGTAGACTGCGGGCATGGCTACTATCTCCTTCGCGCGCGGCGTTCCGTCCGCAGATCTTCTTCCCGTCGACGAGCTCGCGGCTGCGGTCCAACGCGCGCTGGAAAAGGATGCTGCGGGCATGTTGCTGTACGGCGATCCGATGGGGTACCTGCCGCTGCGCTCGTGGGTTGGTGACCGTTACGGGTTCGACCCGGCAGGTGTCTTCGTCACGAATGGCTCGTTGCAGGGCTTTGCGCTGCTGGCCGAGATGTTGTTTTCTGGTTCGGGTGGCCGTGCTGCCGTAGAGGCTCCGACGTACGATCGTACGATCCTGACGATGAAGCGCTTCGGCGCGACCGTCGATCCGTACACGCTGACCGAAGACGGCATCGACGTGGATGCGCTTGAGCAGGCGATTGCCGATGGCAAGACGCCCGGCATGGTGTACATCATTCCGAATTTCCAAAACCCGGCGGGTAACGTGACGACGCGCGCGGTCCGCGAGCGTCTGGTGGCACTTGCTGCCGAGCATGGCTTCTGGATTTTTGAGGATGATCCGTATGGTGACCTGCGCTTTTCGGGTGCTGACGAGCCGCGCATGCTCGATCTCGATGGGGCCGGCCGTGTGATCTACTCCACGTCGTTTACGAAGACGATCGCGCCAGGCGTGCGCGCTGGCGCGCTGCTTTTGCCGGAGGAGTTGCGCAAGGGCATGGCGTATATCGCGAACCAGACCTATATCGGCGCGGTGCACTTCGCACATGGTGCCGTAGCGGAGTACTGCACCAACGGCGATTTTGATCGTGGTTTGGAGCGCTTGCGCCCACTGCTCGAGCAGCGTAAGGACGCCCTCGTGGCGGCGCTCGATACGCACCTTGGCGATCGCTTCCAGTATCGCGCGCCTGAGGGCGGCTACTTCCTTTGGGGCAAGTTGGTGGGCGTCGATTGTGATGCGTTGTTGCCACGAGCTGTTGAGGCGGGCGTGCCGTTCGTCAAGGGCAGCGATTTCTATTCGGATGGGCGCGGTCAGGACGAGCTTCGGCTCGCCTTTTCTGCGGTCAAGCCGGAGGAGATGGACGAGGGCATCGCACGTCTCGCCGCGCTGCTCTAGGACCGGTGATGGGGTTCGGCCCGTGCGTCGCGTTAGCGGCGGCGGCGGCCGATCATCAAGGCGCCGACGATGCCGAGGACGAGGCCGAGCCCTGCGCAGGCGATCATCACCCAGATCACTGCTGTTGTCGTCGAGAATGCGACGAACGAGACTTGGACCTGGGCTGTATTGAGTAGGGAGAATGCCAGCAGATAGACCAGCACGATCGCGAAGATTACGAGCAGGACGTAGGGTCGTCGCGTACTTTTCTTTTTCGGTTCAGTGCTCATGCCAGAGACTGTAGGACATTGCCATACGTGGGGCGCGGCTCATGTATTTGCTGCTCGCGATTAGGCGTGCGCCACGAGCGGATCAGCCATGGGACGCTCGATCAGTGGCGCTTGTGGTGGCGGCACGAGTCCGCCGCGGTGCGCAAGACGGAATGTTGCGCAGGGTTCCTTGAGAGGGAGCGCGCACAGATCATGGACGTGGAAATAACACTGATTGCATGCACGTGCAGACACTAACGACGACTCCTCCGGCTACGACACGGTTGCTCGGGAAGGCTTTCTCCGGCTCCAACGACAGGTTACGATCTGGAGTGCATTTCGGCAACCCTGTGCGCTGCATTATCCCCGCAATCTGCGGACTTTTATTGCTGGGCAGCGGCCGCGGCAGCGATCGCGGTGAGTGCATCGGCAAACCGCTCGACACCGACGACTTCTACGCCTGGCGGTGCGGCTGCGCGGGCCTCTGCCTCAGCTGCTTTCGGGACGAGGAAGAGGTCGGCGTCGGCGCGGGCAGCGCCAATCGCCTTCTGGGCGGCGCCACCGACCTCGCCCACGATGCCCGTCATCGTCAGTGTCCCGGTGGCGGCGACCTTGAGGCCGTGCAGGTCGGTGTAATTCTTGCCGGCGCTATAGATCTGTAGGGCGAATGAGAGACCGGCGGATGGTCCGCCAACGCCCTTAACGGAGAAGCGCACCGTACGGGGCGTGTCGATCTGGTTTGCCTGCGCTGGGACGATACCGAGTAGGACGGTGCCGTTGGGCCCCGCCATTGTCGTTGTCGTAATCGTCGTGCTGGTGCCGGAGCGCTTGATGGTGGCGGTCACTGGCTGTTTCGCGCCGATGACGCGAATCGCGTCGCGTAGCGTCTGGGTTGTGGTGATCGGTGTTGAGCCGATGGCGGTGATGATGTCGCCGATCCGTAGTCCAGCTTGTGCGGCGGGTGCGCGCGGATCGATCCCGACGATGTGGACACCGAGTGGCTTGACGGTGACGTCGTAGCCGAGTGCGCGCAGGCCAACGACGGTCGCATTGTCTTGAGATGAGTTCATCGCGACGGTGTCGAGGCGCGTGCGATCGTCCTCGGATTCCCCAGGGGCCAAGATTGCGTGTTTTGGGACGAGTTCGCCACCGTCACCGACTCCAAACCAACTTTCGAACACCGTGGCGTGGCGAACACCGACGGTGCTGAAATACATCGCTCCCGAGTCGGCTGGTGGTGGTTGCTGATCTTCGAGCGTGACGACGGGTAGCGTGGCTTGGGCGGCGCGAGGCACGAATGCGAAGTCGCTGGTTTGTGCTTGTAGTGACCAGACCAGTGTGCCGCCGAAGATGATAGTCGTAGCGATCGCGAGGGCGAGGACGATCTTGAGTGAGCGAGCCCTGTTCTGGCTTGGGGTTGGCGTGGTGGAGTCGGGCATTACGAGTGTCTTTCGCCGAGGGCGGAGCAACGGCACGTGTGGCGCATGATACGGCGCTTGTGGGGATTTCGTGATGGGGTCATGACTGGACAAAGGGGTCAGACCCCTTTGTCCAGTTAAGTTAGGACTGCAGCGGACGCGCCGCTTGTGCGCACAGACTGGACAAAGGGGTCTGACCCCTTTGTCCAGTCATGCCCCCATCACGAAATCACAGGCTCATAGGCCTAACCTCTAGGCTTCGTCGTATGCATCAGCCGACCGACGCTCTCACGTCCCCCCGCTTCACAGGACCCCGCACGTTTGCGCGGTTGCCGTACATCCCGGAGATTGATGGCGCGGATGTCGCCGTGTTTGGCATGCCCTGGGACGGCGGCACGTCGTTTCGCTCGGGTGCGCGGTTTGGGCCCGAGGCGATTCGCTCGGCGTCAGCGCTCCTGCGTCCGTACAACCCTGCGCTTGACGTGATGGTGTTCGGTGCGTTGTCGGCGGTTGACGCAGGCGATGCCCCAACCGTGCCGGGCTATATCGAGCACACCTTGCCGCGTATCCAGGAGTTCGTCGCGCAGATCGTTGAGCGGGGTGCGATTCCGCTTGGTATGGGCGGAGACCACTCGGTCGCGTTGGCCGAGTTGCGCGCATTGCATGCCAAGCATGGCCCGCTCGCACTGGTGCAACTCGACGCGCATCACGATCTTTGGGATCAATACAACGGTATGCCGTATAACCACGGCACGATCATGCGTCGAGCGGTCGAGGAGGGCCTGATCGATCCGAGCAAGTCGTTCCAGGGGGGTCAGCGTGGCTCGATGTACGGTCCGGAGGACGAGCAGATGGCGGAGGATCTTGGCATCCTCTTGGTGCCGTGGCGCAAGTTGCGGCATTGGACGCCGGAGCAGTTCGCCGATGAGGTCCGGCAGCGTGCGGGCGATGCACCGATGTTTCTCTCGTTCGATATCGACTTTATCGATCCCGGTCTTGCTCCGGGTACGGGCACGCCCGAGGTTGGTGGACCGCGTGGTGACGAGGCGCTCGATCTTGTGCGAGCACTGCGCGGCCGCAACATTGTCGGTGCCGATTTTGTTGAGGTCGCGCCGCAGTACGACAGTCCGGGTCAGCCCACCGCATTGATGGCGGCGAACATGATCTTCGAGGTGATGTCGCTGATCGCGCTGGACCGTCAGCAGCGCTGACTGCACAAAAGGACCCGGGTCCTTTTGTGCAGAATCGATTACGGCACCGGGTTGTTGATGCGCGTAGCCTCCGCGATCAGCGCGTCGATCTGTGCGTCCTCAACGGTGTAGCCGGCTTGGCGCGCTGTGTTCGCGAGGATGCGATAGCCGAGGGGGGTCAGTACGCTCTCGGGGTGGAACTGCATGCCCTCGATTGGCAAGCTGCGGTGGCGTAGTCCCATCACGAGGCCACCCTCAAGGCGGGCGGAGACGAGCAGTTCGCTCTCGGCTGCAGGTTCGGCGGCGGCGAGCGCGTGGTACCGCCCAGCATCGAATGGCGAGGGGAGGCCCGCCAGGAGGCCGAGTCCGTCGTGTGTAATCCGAGAGGCGCGACCATGCATCGCATTCGCGTTTGGAGCAACCGTGGCGCCGAAAGCGACGGCGATGCACTGGTGGCCAAGACAGATCCCAAGCACCGGAATAGCTCGACCAAACGTACGAATTGCAGCCGTCGAGATGCCGGCCTCGTCGGGGCCTTGCGGACCAGGCGACACGATCAGCGCGGTCGGGTTGAGGGCGGCGATCTCGTCGAGGCGTGTGCTGTGCGATGGCACGACACGCGCGGGTACGCCGAGCTCGGCGAGTCGATGTTGGATGTTGAAGACGAACGAATCGCGGTTGTCGAGGACCACGATCATGGCAGTGCCCGCCAACTCGCTTGGAGTTGATCGAATAGCGGGTCGCGTGCGAGCACGCGCCCTTCGATGGAGTGGATTGGAATCACGCCACGCCCTGCTGTTAGCACAGCAGCACCACGTGCCCCATAGAGATCGTCGAGCGACACGTTGGCTTCGCTGGCGCCTGTCTGATCGATTGCCCAGCCGCGCGTCACGCTCTGCAGGATTCCGCGCAGGTGCGGTACGACGAGTGCGTCGTCGGCACGGAGCACGATGATGCTGGCACGCGTCGTTTCGCCAACGAGGTGATCGCGCGAGACGAGCAATACTTCTGCGCCGCCATGCTCTGCTTCGATTGTCTCGACCCAACTGCGATCCGCAATCTTGATGTGACGGATCTCGAGTGACGGGTCGTAGGTGCGCTTGATCGGTAGTTCGACGGGCGTGGTGGCGCGCGGTGGGCGTGTCGAGACGACGAGGCCATCATCCGAGATGTCGATGCGCATCGTGAAGGGTTGTCCGGCTCGGGTCTCGAGTTCGTCGAGCAGGCGGCCGAAGGCGGCGACTTGTTCTGCCGATCCACCCGACGCTGCGAGTCGTGCGAGGTGACGTTCGCGCAGACGGATGCGACCATCCTCGACGAGTGCCGTTTCGAAGACGGGGATCATACATCCCACCCTGCAAGCGTTGCGTTCGTGGCTCGCAAGAATGGTTGTGCTTTGATGAGCGCCTCTTCGGCTTCTTCGCTGGGGTCGGAGAGCAGGGTGATGGCCCCTCCCGCGCCGTAGCGCGCCTCGCCGTTGGAGACGGTTGCTGTGCGGATCGCGACGCTTGCCGTGAGTGCGTTTCGCGCTGGTTCGTAGGCGAAGACGCTGCCACAGTAGAAGCCGCGTGCATCGGCCTCGAGGCGGTCGATCAGCTCCATTGCGCGCCGTTTGGGCGCACCGGTAATCGAGCCGCCGGGGAAGCACGAGACGAGCACGTCGGGGAGTCGCACGTCGTCGCGGACGCGGGCTTCGATTGTGCTGACGAGGTGCATCACGTGCTCGGTGCGTTCGAGTTCGCAGAGCGCCACGACCTGCACGGAACCGGGCTCTGCTGTCGCTGTCAGGTCGTTGCGGAGGAGATCGACGATCATCATGTTTTCGGCGCGATCTTTTGCCGATGCGACGAGTTCGGTGGCGAGCGCGTCATCCTCGGCGGGCGTCTGTCCGCGGCGTCGGGTGCCCTTGATTGGTCGCGTTTCGGCGCGGCCATCGTTGATGTGGAGAAAAACTTCGGGCGAGATTGATGCGAGTTCGTAACCGTCGCACGCAAGGTAGGCAGCATGGTCGCTGGGTGCGACGGCGACGAGCCGTTCGAAGAGGTCCCAGCCGCCGGTGCTCCACGGCGTGCGTAGGAGTTGGGTGAGGTTTACTTCGAAGACTTCGCCGCTGCTGATCAGGTGTTGTACTGCGCGCGTCTGCTCGGCGAAGTCGGTGCGCGTCAGGCCAGTCGTGGCGGTGCGTGGCTCGATGGTGCTGTTGGTAGCGACGGTGTCGTTTGCGTGGATGGCAGCGTTGAGCAGTGTGTGTGCCGGACCGTCGGGTCCGATCAGTTCCCAGCTATCAGCAGCCGTGTCGTGGACGGCGTAGGTGCGGTGATAGTGGGCGAGTACGGCTGGGTCGACTGGTGTGTGGCGCGAGGTGATGCCGAGCAGGTCGAGTCCGGCGTCGTAGGCGATCGCGCCAATCCAGACGCCTTCGCCGCGTGCGGCGTGTACGAGTCGTGGTGGGATTGCCGGCAATCCGGCCCCCGTCGTGCTGATGATCGTCTCGTCGGGCTGGATGGCGAGCAGCGAGCGCGTGCCGTAGCGCGTCGCGTGCGCGCTGAGCAGCAGCGTCGGGCTATGCCCGTTCGTTTTTAGTTGGCGGGCGGCAGAGAGCGGATTCGCCATGCGGCGGAGGGTATCGGACTTGCGGCTTGGCGTTTGGGCCGCAGTGTGGGTCTAGGCGGGCGGCATTGGGCCGACGTACTCGACTTGAGGGCGGATCAGGCGCGGATAACTGATCTGCTCGAGCATGTGTGCGGTCCAGCCAGCGGTGCGGCTGACGGCGAAGGTCGGCGTGTAGAGGCCCGGATCGAGTTCGATGGTTTCGAGGACTGCGGCCGCGTAGTACTCGACGTTCGTGTACAGACGACGGCCAGGCTTGTACTCGTCGAGCAGGCGCAGCGCGGTCTGCTCGACGTGGCGGGCGAGCGCGAGACGTTCGTTGTCGGAGCCGAGCCGTTCGGCGACTTCACCGAGGGCGCGGGCGCGTGGGTCGTAGGTTTTGTAGACGCGGTGCCCGAAGCCCATCAGGCGCTCGTCGGATTCGATCTTGGAGCGCAGCCACGGCTCGGCGTTGTCCATTGTGCCGATTTCGTCGATCATCGACGAGACGTGGCTTGGTGCGCCGCCGTGTAGCTTGCCTTTGAGGGCGCCGATCGCGCCGACGATGCCGGAGCCGATGTCGGAGTCGGTGGAGACGATCACGCGGCCGGTGAAGGTCGAGGCGTTCATGCCGTGCTCGGCGGTCAGGATGAAGTATGCATCGAGCGCTCCGACTTGGGCTTCGGTCGGCTCGGCTCCGGTCATCACGCGCAGGTAGGCGCGAGCGATCGTGTCGCCCGGCTTGATCTCACCGGGTTCGACACCGGCGCGGCGGGCGCCGAGCAGCGCGACGGAGCCGGCGATTGCGCCGAGTGCAGCTTGCGCGTCGGCGAGCGTGCCGCCTTCGTCCATCTTGCGGGTCATGCCCCAGGCGCTCATGGCGGAGCGCACGGCGTCCATCGGAATCGCGGTCGGCTCGAGCATTGCCAGCGTGGCGGGCTCGCTGGAGACGTGGAGCATGTTGGCGAAGACAACCTCGCGTAGCTCGTTCGTCTCGTTGGCATTCGGCAGGCGACCGGTCCAGAGCAGGTAGGCGACTTCGTCGAAACAGTTCTCGCGCACGAGTACTTCGGCGTCGTGTCCGCGGTAAATCAGTTGACCATTCTCACCGTCGACGAGACAGATTTCGCTAGGCCCAATCGAGACGCCTTCTAGGCCGTTGCCGGCTTGCATGCGGGGATTACTTGCACTCGTCATAGTTTTCGCTCCTTAAGCGCCTGCATCCTAACCGTACTTTGTCGAAACTGCGGCTGCTGTTGGCATTGGTTTGGTGTGCGTCGTGCTGTTCATGGTTGCTGCGTTATTGAGTTGAGATTTCGTGTCGGGGGGGGCGGATGCCACATCCGCGCGGTTGTGGCATCCGCCCCCCCACACGAAATCTCAACTACCAGCCAGGGAACCGAGTCAACAGGCGACGAAGATCGCCAGATGCTGCAGCCCCACGATCGACCGACGGTGGCGGCATGGACGAGAGCATGATGGAGTAGCCCCCGGGGGGACCTGGATCGCTACATGAGCTCGGTGTCATGTGACGGCGACAGCGGCGTATGCGGCGACGTAGGTGAGTATCAGGATCGTGGCGGTTGTATGGTCGAGGCGTTGGCGGATGGCGAGTGTGGTGGTAGCGATGAGGGCTGCTACTGCTGCAATGGTGATTCCCTCGAGTGCGAGTTGGGTGGTGACGGCGGCGGGTACGATCAGTGCGCCGGCGGAGAGGGAGAGGGTTGAGTCGACGAAGGATGAGCCGAGTACGTCGCCGAGTGCGATCTGGCGGGCTCCTTGCACTGCTCAACTGATTACGACGATCAGCTCGGGAGCAGAGGTTGCGAGCCCGGCGCCAAAGAACGCTAGGTAGAACTCTGGCACGCCAACCTCCTCGGTGAGTTGCACAAGTGAGTGCACGGCCGCGGTAGCGCCGATTCCCACCACGACCAGTGCTGTCAGCAGAATGCCAGCGTTGGTGCGGTTGCGCCGCTGCGGCTTGGTATCGGTGGGGGTTGGCGCGGGCGGCGAGTATGGTGCGGCCGCTTCGCTGGGGTTTCTCTTGTACAGGGTGATGACGATCGTGAACCAGATCGCGATCAGGATCATTGCGTCGGTTCGTGAGAACCAGCCATCACGCAGTAGCAGGGCGGCTGCAGCGAGCCCGGGTAGGGTTGCGAGCCCGACGAGGAGGATCTGCGGGCGCGGAGTTCGCATTCCGCGGGCGGCGAACGCGAGAGCTGCGAGAACGATCGTGAACTGTGCGAGGATCGAGCCGGTGGAGTCACCGATATTGATGTCTGCCTGGTGTTGGATGTGTGAGCTGATTGAGTTGGCGATTTCAGGGAGGTCTGTGCCGGCTGACATGACGGTGATTCCGAGCACGAAGGCGGGTACGCCAAGTGAACGGGCGAGGTGAGTGGCAGCGGTGACGGCCTTGTTGCTCGCGAAGATCGCACTGCCCAGGCCGATGATGACGATCACGATGTTGAGGGCAAGCACGAGCATTCGGCGGCGCTACCTTTACGGTGAGACGGTAGTTCGGTGGATGCGATTGCGAATAGTTTTGTCTAATGCGATCAGTGGCAGTACGAGTGCGGCTGCAGCGATCGCGACCGTCCACTGCAGTGCAGTGAGTGGTGTGGAGTCAAAGGGTGATTTCTGGTCGTCAGTGCAACAGTTGATTAATTGTCAATGTTGCCTGAGGGGGCTGGATGATGAGTGGATTGCGGCGTAGGTACTCGGTGCAGGAGCGACGCGAGTTATGGCGGCGTTGGGAGGAGGGCGAGTCGGTTACTGATATTGGGCGCGCGTTAGAGCGTTTGCCGGGCACGATTCATGCGGTGTTAAGCAGGCGTGGTGGTGTCGTTCCGCGGCATCGTTGTCGGCGTACCTCAGCGTTGAGTATGTGCGAGCGCGAACAGATCAGTCGGGGGCTTGTGGCGGAAATGTCGGTGCGATCAATCGCGCGACAATTGGCTCGTGCAGCGTCGACGATTAGTCGCGAGATCACACGTAACGGGAGTCGCGAGGCGTATCGTGCCCTGGCATCTGAAGAACGCTTTGAACGCCTTGCTTGTCGCCCACAGGCCTGCAAACTTTCGCGCAATACTGTGCTGCGTGATCTCGTCGCAACCAAGCTTGAAGAGAACTGGTCTCCTCAACAGATCAGTGGCTGGTTAGTTGTGGAATTTCCTGATGATGAGTCGTTACGAATCTCACCCGAAACGATCTATCTGACGTTGTTTGTGCAGGCACGGGGCGCCCTCAAGCGAGAATTAGTCAGTCATTTGCGTCGTGTTAAGAGCCTCAGACGGCCCCGCACGGCAAAGCGGGGTAGTGGTCGTCAGGGACAAATCGTTGATGCCGTCTCGATCCATGAACGCCCCGCCAAAGTCGAAGATCGTGCGATCCCTGGACACTCTCGATGGCGACCTGATCGGTGGCATCCAAAACTCGCATATCGCAACACTCGTGGAACGCAAATCACGCTTCGTGCTGCTGGCTTGTGTCGATGGTAAAGACACTAAAAGTGTCGTCGCCGCACTAACCAACAAAATCCAAGACCTACCCGAAGACCTACGCCGATCGTTGACATGGGATCGTGGCGGAGAACTCGCCGACCACAAAAAACTGACAATCGCAACCGACATCAAAGTCTATTTCTGTGATCCACGCAGTCCCTGGCAACGCGGCAGCAACGAAAACACCAATGGCCTACTCCGACAATACCTGCCCCGCAACAGCAACCTCTACGACCATACCCAATCAGATCTCGACACGATCGCCGAGGAACTCAACACGCGACCACGCAAAACGCTCGGCTATCACACACCCGCTGCTATTCTCAACGAAGCGTTGCACTGACGGGCCGAAACGGCACCCGGGTCCTTTTGTGCACCGTTACGCGGACGTCACGGCTTGCAGGGTGCGGTACAAGCGGTACGTGCCGAGCACGACGAGTGGCCATGTCAGCGCATTCGCGATCAGGCCCAGGACAGCGCCAGCAATCGCTTGGGTCGCACTGCCCGGTACGGCTAGCGCGAGGGAGGAGAAGAAAAGTGCGATCACGAGCGCGAACAACAAAAAGATCAGAATCACAGCCAGTACACCCCAGTAACGACCACGCGTCAACCCGGCCGAACGGCGCAGTGCCGGCGCCATCCGCGCATCGCCTGTCACAACTGCGACAGTCGCGAGAGCCAGCCGCACGCCATTGAGGATCGCCGAGCCGAGCAGCGTGCCGAAGCCGACCGTTAGCAGGAGTTGGGAGCCCCCGAGCCAGCCCGCAATGATGAGCACGCCAGGCAACGCCACGATCACCAGCAAGACCAACAGTTGCGTGATGACATACGTGGGCAGCAGCGAAAACGCCTCGCCCAGTTCGTGCCGCAGTGGAGCCGACTGGTCGGCCTCCGTAGCGATTGCCGCACGGATGATCACGATCGCGGCGAGTGGCGCGAATAGTAGGAGCGAGCCAACGCCATCGAGTATTAGCAAGCTCTGCTGCGAGCTTGTCGTGTCGGGAATGCTCAGTTGGATTGCCAGTAGCACGGCCGTGAACGGCAGAAAAATTAGGGCTGTCGCGAATGCGAGCGGACGCCATAGCCTGCGATAAAGCGCAAGCGTCTCTCGGATTACAGTGCGAACCATTGCGTGCAGGCTACGCGGGTTCGATTCCCGCCGCCTCCATAAAACTCCGACAAACGGGAGGAATACGCTTTTTCGCTCTTGGCGGACTGTTCACGGCATCTGCATGGATCGTTGATCTGGACACCTTCATGGTGCCTGTCAGAGGCGCGCGACAGCATCGCACTAGACCGGATCATGCGTGTGTCGGGCGCGCGAGATCGGCATGACCGACGACCGCTGGGAAGGCATCCTGGCGACCACGCCGCAGCACGCCAAGCACCGCAGCGGCTGGTTTGCAGATCGTTGTCGGCTCGGTGGCAGCTCCCGCTGAGGAGCGCATCTTGGCGATGACCGCACGCTCGAGAGTCCGGACTGAGCCCGTGTCTACGTCGAGGTCATCGGCGATCTGCGCCAGCGTTTTCTGGTGCCTAGCCGTCGAGTCCGAACCGTCAGCGCACGAACCGTTGCCCGACGCGAGCGAGGCCGGCGCTGACCGTCTCGATGTCGTGCTTCATGTCGTCTGCTCGCCCACCGCGTCGGCGGGGTCAACGCAGTACGGGTCGCCAATCAATGCGCCCAGTGGGTCGGTCATGCCATCGCTGGTGTGGGTCATGGAATGAGAGTCGGATTGGTTGGGGATGGCGTGCGGGCGAGTGTGCAGCGTGTCCTGTAGCCCTTTGTCACGTGGGTATGGTTGGCGATTGTGCATCCTGCGGTGGCGAGTGCTGGGTCGGGGTCGAACGGTGTCAGTCCGTTGATCGAGCGCCACGCAGCGCTTAATGTATGGGCATCGATGCGCCTTCGGAGTATGCGTCGCAGCGGCGGATGTGGACATGCGATCACGATTCGGGCGCCGGGTCGAGCGACTCGTACAAGTTCCTGAATAACGGCAGTCTGGTTGCTGTCGCACAGCGTGTGGAGCACGAACGTCGAGACGATGACGTCAAATGTCGCGTCGGGGAAGGGCAGTTTGCAAAGGTCAGCGCGTACACGCGTGGTGGTGCTGGGAGTGCGAGCGAGCATTCGCGGCGAACGATCAACGCTGGTGATGCTGGAGGGTTGGATGCCGCGATCGGCGAGGCGGCGTGTCAGCAGGCCGGTTCCACATCCGGCATCGAGCAGGTGGTCGGAGGGCGTGATCGCTGCGAGCTCGATCGCGGCGTCGAGGGTCGGTGTCTCCAGGCGAGCCTGGAGGTCGTAGACGGAGGCGACGAGGTTCCACCAGCGTTCATCGAGTGTCATCGTCTGTCTCTTGTGACGCAGGTTCAGAACCGGCATGGATGTCTAGGCCCGGGAGCACGCCGAGGATGGTATGCAGGTTATCGTAGACGCGCCGGCATCGTCTACACATGGCCAGATGCAGTGCGAATGCGATGCGTCGGGCGATCGGAAGCGACCCGTCGGCGGCTTCCGACATGGCGTCCTGTGTGTGCTGGCAGGTGCGGAAAATGGGTGGTTGTGACTCCATTGCTAGAATAAGACCCGATATAGTGGCGGGGGATTCACATTTGAACGCAAGTGTCGTGCGCAACGCTGGTGATCTGGCAGCGCACGAGGATGAACTCGTGCGCCGAGCTCGGGATCGCGACAGCACCGCGTTCGCAGGGCTGGTGCTGATCCATGGCGATCGACTGCATCGTCTGCTCGTCCGTGCGCTCGGCAACGAGGACGAGGCGCAGGAGGTAGCGCAGGAGGTATTGCTTCGCGCATGGCGTGGGCTGCCCTCATTCGAGGGCACGGCAAAGTTCTCGACATGGCTACATCGGATCGCGGTGAACGAGACCAACCGCCGGCTCGAACGCAATGGCCGTGCCCAGTTCGTGTCGCTGGACGACGCGGCCGATCTGGCGGCGCCGGCAGATGCCGAGCCGCCAGCGATCGCCGAGGCTGCGGAACTGCGTAAGCATGTGGCGCGGTGTGTGACGGAGCTGCCAGAGCATTACCAGGCGGTGATCCGGATGGTGGATATTGAACAGCATTCCAACGATCAGGCAGCCGGAATGCTCGATATCGGCGTGCGTAATCTCAAGAGTAGGCTGCACCGAGCGCCGATGATGGTCCGCCGTTGTGTGGAGATCGTCGTCGGTCGCCGAACCCGTGGGGAGCATCCGCTACACGCATCTGAATCCATTGCGGTGATAGCGGGTCGTACGTATCATGCAAAATGATCTGATCGTCATCGGTGGCGGAAGTGCAGGGCTGGTCGCGGCGCATCTGGCCAGCAAGCTCGGCGCTCGCGTTACGCTCGTGGAGCAGGCCCCTGCGCCTGGGGGCGATTGCCTGTGGACCGGGTGCGTGCCGAGCAAGGCGCTGATCAGCATCGCCGGCCGGGCACATGCGGCGCGACATTCGCGCGAACTGGGCGTTGCGGCCTCCCATGTGGAGATTGACTTCTCGCGTGTAATGGCCTCGGTACGGGCGGCACAAGCTGTGATCGAGCCGCATGATTCGTTCGAGCGACTAGAAAATTCGGGAGTCACCACGATACGTGGCCGGGCATCACTCGCAGGACGCGGGCGCGTGGTGGTGATGCATGCGGACGGCACGGAACAGGTTGTCACGGCGCGTCATGTCTTGATCGCCGCGGGATCGCAACCTGTGGTGCCTCCCATCGCCGGCATCGAATCGGTCAAAGTGATGACGAGTGATGACGTATGGGCGCTTGAGCAGTTGCCCGCTCGATTGCTAGTACTTGGAGGTGGCGCGATCGGGTGCGAGTTGGGGCAGGCGTTTGCTCGACTTGGCTCGTCCGTGACGCTCGTCGAGGCTGCGCCGCGACTGCTGTTACATGAGGAGCCGATCGCCTCTGAGCTTGTGGACGATGCCCTCATCGCAGAAGCTATTGATGTGCGCTGCAGCGTCCGGGTCGAGCGCTTCGAACCCGGCATAGCCGTGTTGGATGATGGTTCGCGGGTCCGGGCGGATGTCGTATTGGTCGCCGCGGGGCGGCGGTCTCGCGCGGACGACGTCGATCCTGGTGGATTGCTTGCTCGCATGGCGTCTGGGGCCATCCAGGTCGATGATAGGCAGCGCACGAGCGTTCGCGGGGTGTGGGCGGCAGGTGATGTGACGGGCCAGCTGCCGTTCACGCATGCCGCAGGGTCGCAGGGCGTGAACGTCGTGCTCAACGCACTGTTTGGGGCTCGACGTCGGTTCGATGCACAGCGGGTGCCATGGGTCACGTTTACGTCGCCCGAAGTCGGGCGCGTCGGCTTGACGCAAGACCAAGCGGAGGCGCAGCTTGGTGACCGCGTCCGGATCGTTGATCTGCCGTTGTCCCGCGTGGATCGTGCGGTCGCAGCACACGAGGGGCCCGGCTTGGTTCGACTGGTGACTGATCGCGGGCGGCGAGTTGTGGGGGCGACGGTCGTCGCAGAGCACGGAGGTGAGGTGATGTCGTCGATCGCCGCACAGGTCGGTCGGCGCGGTGGAGTCGGCCGGCTCGCGTTCGCCTTGCATCCGTACCCGACGTTCGGCGAGGCGACGCAGCGTGCGGCGCTCACGCTTCGGCAAGGCAGCGGGCAGGGTGCGTTCTCTCAGTGGGCCCTACGTCGGGTCATCGCGATGATGTCGCGGGTCAGCGGATGACGGCACCAGAGCAGCCGCAGCCGTTGCTGGCACTGCTGATCCGGCCCGGCGTAGTAGTGGTAGTGATCGTTGCGACTGTGCTGGCACTGCGAGCATGGGGAGTGACGTCTCCCCATGGCCTGGCGGAGCGGGTTACTGATCACGGTGCGTGGTCGATGGTGGCCTTCGCCGTGCTGTATGCGGTGCTGACGGTGGCGCTCGTACCGGGTTCGATCCCGTCAGCTGCCGCTGGCATCGTGTTCGGCACGACGCTGGGCCTACCAGTCGTCATTGTCGGTGCGACGCTCGGCGCGAGTCTCGCATTCCTGGTCGCGCGCTCGGCGCTGCGACCGCTCGCCGAGCGAGTTGCAGCGCGCTCCACGGCCCGCATCGATCGATTCCTCGACCATCGAGACTTCATCAGCGTGCTGATCGTTCGGCTGGTGCCGCTGGTGCCGTTTAACGCGTCGAACTACGCATTCGGTCTCACGACCGTCCGCGCGTGGCCATTCGTGGCCGCGACCGCGATCGGAATGATCCCCGCCACAATCGTGCGTGTGTGGTTCGGATCCACGCTCACAGACCCGGGCAGCAACAGGTTCTGGGAAGCCGGTGCGGCACTCGTCGCCATGTCGGCCGCCACCATGACAATTGCGGTGGTCGTCCACCGCAGAAGCGAGAATCGATGAAACCGCACCGAACACTGACCGTAATCGCGCTCACTGCCAGCATCGTGGCCAGCGTGCTCCTTGTTGCCGGATGCGGCTCGTCCCAGACATCGTCGACATCGACGGGCACGTCGGATGTCGTTACGTCGTGGACTGCTGGTGACGCTCCGTGGTCGACGGTCGTGCAGAGCGCGAAGGGCCAGACTGTCAACTGGTGGCTGTATGGCGGAGACGACCGGATCAACGCCTACATCGACGACGTCGTCGGACCACGTGCGAAGCAGTTGGGCATCACGATCAATCGCGTGCCGGTCGATGACACGGCCACTGCAGTGTCGAAGGTGGTGGTCGAGGCTCGTGCTGGAAAGAGCAGCGGAGGAGCCGTCGACCTGATCTGGATCAACGGAGAAAACTTCGCAAGCGGCAAGCAGGCTCAGCTCTGGCTCGGCGACTCATGGGCAACGAAGCTGCCCAACGCCGTCTTGCACGTCGATTGGAGCGACCCGAGTATCAACCGCGACCTCGGCGTCGCCGTAGATGGCCAGGAGTCACCGTGGAGCCGCGCCGCGCTCGTCTGGGCGTATGACAGTGCCCGCACGACCGAGCCACCACGAACGTTGGATGCATTGTTGACATACGCGAAGCGGCATCCGGGTCGGGTGACATATCCCGCGCCACCGGACTTCACGGGATCGGCATTCGTGCGCTACGTCGTCACGCAGCTCGGCGAGGACCGGGCGTTCGCATATCTGAAGGAGCTCAAGCCCTACACCTGGCGCCAGGGCAGTGCCTATCCGAAGAGCGAGGCCGAACTCAACCAGATGTTCGGCAACGGCACGGTCGACTTCGCGTTCAGCTACGACCCGTCGTTCGTCGAGAGTGCCGTGCGCTCAGGCACGTTTGCAAAGTCCGCTCGCCCGTTCGTGCCGATGTCTGGCACCTTGACCAACGTCAGCTACGTCACCATCCCGAGCAATGCGGCGCATCCAGCTGCAGCGCTCGTGCTCGCGAACCTCCTGCTCGATTCCGACCTGCAAGCGAAGAAGGCTGATCCGGCGGTGCTAGGCGTGCCCACGGTACTCCGGGACCTTGCTACTCCTGCGCAGCACTCGCAGTACCTGCTCGCGAACTTCGGCGCTCCTGTGCCCGAACTTGCTGCTGCGAAGGTGGCACCGATCGAGCAGCGGTGGAAACGCGAAGTCGGCAGCTGATGCGACGCTCGCACATGGCGAGCGCATGGATGCTGGCAGTTGCGGCGGTGCCGGCGGTGCTGGTGGCGGGGGCGATCTTTGACGCGGCGCGAACCAGTGTCACACCTGGCATCAGTGGTTCCGTGACGCTCGAAGCGTGGCGGACGTTCGCAGGCGATCCAGCAACGGTGCGCGACGCAGGCTTCACCGTGTGGATAGCAGTCGCTTCGGCTCTGTGTGCCGCGGCGGGTGGCGTTGTTCTGTTCAGCGCGCTGCGGCGGATGCCCCGTCGTGTGGCGTTTGCGGTGCTGCTGATTCCCATCGCAGTGCCGTACGTCACCGCGGCAGTGCTCACCATGCAGTGGCTCGGCGCAGACGGGCTACTCACGCGACTCGTGCAGCACGGCGTGTATGACCCGGTCGGCTCATCTTTCGGGATCGGGATCATCATCACGTATGCGTGGAAGGAAGCAGCGTTCATCGCGGCGATATTGCTTGTGGGGCTGACACGGGATCTCGAGGACCGCGAAACGATTTCCCGGACACTAGGTCTCTCGCGCTCGCAGGTGTACTGGCACGTGACGCTTCCATCGATCGCGCGACCGCTGATCGTGGCCACCACGCTTGTCGCTGCGTTCGCCATTGGCGCCCTGGAGATCCCAGCTCTCGTCGGGGGGATCTCCCCGCAGACGCTGCCACAGACGGCCGCCGCCGCGACTGCCGGCGACGTGCTCGCTGGCCAATCGGTCGCAGCAGCGAATTCGCTGCTCACCCTGGTGGTCTCGATCGCACTGACACTAGCGCTCGCTGCTCCGCTGCTGACACGACGAATGCGGTGGTCGTCGTGATCGCGCGCGAGAACACGCGCAGCGGACGATCGATAGCCATCGTCTGGCTGGCGTTGGTCGCAGGCGTCGTGCTCTGGCTCGTAGTTCGGGCGTTTGCCGACGCTTGGCGTGCACCGGCCATGCTGCCGCAGGCGTACGGTCTCTACGGTTGGAACGTCGCGCTCCGCAACTCCCTCCAGCACGCCTTTGTCCAGTCGTTGCTGATCGCTACCATCGCGGCCCTTGTTGGGGGTGTGCTCGCGACGAGTGCGATGACCGTGGCGGTTCGGGCAGGGCGCCGAGCGCGACGTCTGGCTCTCGTATTGCTGGTCGTGCCGGCGCTGCTACCGGGAACCGTCGTTGCCATCGGTATGGCCACCTTTGCTACACGGATTGGGTTGCAGGGATCGATGTCAACCGTAGTCGCTGTGCACCTACCGTTCGTGATGGCGTGGCAAACCATCGTGCTGCTCGGTACATGGGATCGCACACTCCGCGAGCGGGAGGATGTCGCCGCCACCCTTGGGGTGGGCCCGGTAATGCGACTGGTGCACGTCACGATTCCCGGTCTGCGCCTGCAGCTCGTGGCAGCACTTGCGCTCGGATTCCTCGTCTCGTGGGGGCAATACACCACCACACTGCTGGTTGCCACCGGAGCAGACACGTTGCCGTTGCGGCTCGTACCGATGGTGCAGAGCCAACCTGCCGCCGCCGCGGTCATGACAATCGCCATGCTCGTGCCCGCCCTGCTGGTTACGCTCGTCCTGAGAGCACCCACCCGGAGGCCGTCATGACCGATTCCGGCATCGACATCACAGATCTCAACGTCATGGTCGAAGGTGCAACCCTGCTGAACCAGGTACGTCTCGCAGTAGCGCGTGGCCGTCGCTGCGCGGTGGTCGGGCCATCCGGTGCGGGCAAGACCACGCTGATCCGGGCGATCGCGGGCCTCGTCGAATCGACCGGCACCATCCGCATCGACAACCGCGACGTGACCGCCATGGCTCCGCAACACCGACAGCTCGGAGTCGTGACCCAGCGACCGATGCTGCTGCCACACATGCGCGTCATCGAAAACGTCGAATTGCCACTACGAGCGCGACGTGTTGCGCGCACCGCTCGCAAGCGCATCGCTTTGGACCTGCTCGACCTGGTTGGTGTCGCCCCGCTTGCCGATCGCTCCGTCCACGGACTATCCGGCGGCGAAGCCCAGCGCGTGGCTTTGGCTCGTGCGCTCGCGACCGAGCCCCGAGCGCTGTTGCTGGACGAGCCACTCAGCGCTGTCGACCCGGAGGCGCGCGCACAGCTGCAGCAGACGATCATCGACGTGCAGCGACAATCCGGCGCGACGCTACTTGTCGTCACCCATGATCGTGACGAGGCTCTGGCACTCGGCCAGACAATCGCCGTGATGGTGCAGGGATGCATTGTCGCCCACGCGACACCAAACGAGCTGATCACCACGCCTGGTCGTGCTGACGTCGCTCGGCTCGTCGGACGAGGCTCGATCATCGCCGCAGATCAGCCGCTTGCCGGTCGACTCGCTCCCGAGTGTGCATGCCCAATCTGGCTGCCGCATCACGCGGTGTACACGTCCGAGCCGGCATCCAGCACAGAATCGGTTCTGCGCTTAGAAGGGCAGCTCGGAAGATCACAGCTCACGCAGTCCGGCTTCACCACATCGTTCCTGATTGGCGACCTGAGCATTGACGTTGTCACCGTGCACCCGATATGTAACGAGGCCGCGCCGGGATCCATTTGGATCGACACGTCCCTTGTTTCCCCGATCAAAGACGGTGACTGATGCTCGACCATCGCCTGCGCGCACACGTGACACCGATCACCGACACGCTCGCCCTGAGGGCGCGCGCCCTCGGTATCCGCCCGATGCAGGTGACCCTCACTGGACTCGCAATCGGGCTCGCCGCCGCGGCAGCTGTCGCGTCCGGGCATTGGACGATGGGGGCAATCCTCTGGCTCGTCAACCGGCTGCTCGATGGCATCGACGGACCACTCGCTCGGCTCGAACGCCCGACGGAGCTCGGCGGTTACATCGACTTCGTCGCAGACTACGTCGTCTACCTCGCGATTCCAGTCGCCGTCGTCATCAGCGCCCCCAACCTTGCCACTGCCGTGGTTGTCCTACTGAGTGCCTACCTCATCAACATCGTGCAGCTGCTGACACAATCTTCGATCAGTGCGGAGCGTCGCGATCTGCGCGACGACGATCGATCCCTGCGTCTACACCGCGGTCTCGTGGAAGGCGCTGAGACGATCGTCGCGTACACGATCCTGTTGCTCGCCCCACAATGGGCACGCGAGGTGATCATCGTGTTTGCCGGGGCTGTTCTGGTCACCGCAGCGCAGCGCTTCATCGTTGCACTGCGAACGCTCGAACGCTGATCTGGGAAATCGGCGAATCCCAAAGCGCGCGAGCGGGTCTGACACCTTGTACTGACAGATTCGTCACACATCCGCAACCACGGGATCGGATCGATGTTCGGATATTTTGCTCAATTCATGCACGCGCTTCGACGTGTCGAAGTCGCTACGAGGGTGGTCCACCCAGACTCGCGTGATGCGCTCGAGCGGCGGTGGGCAGCGCTTCCGGAGCACGTCAAGACACCGGCTCAAGTGCTCGGTCGTGCAGGCGTTGGCTGCGAGGGCACACAAGGCGTGTTCCCGCGCTGCAACTTCGCGTGCAAGCCTTGCTATCACTCACGAGACGCGAACCGGGTGCGCGTCGACGGCGAGCACACGCTCAACGAGATCACAAAGCAGATGCAGCTGTTGCGGACTGAGCGCGGTGCGTTTGCGCACGCGCAACTGATCGGTGGCGAAGTCAGCCTGCTTGACCCCAACGACCATGCTCGCGCGCTGGAGATCATGCGCGCACACGGTCGCGAGCCGATGAGCTTCACCCACGGCGACTTCGACGAACGGTACCTTCGCGACCTGGCGCTCGACGAGCACGGCCACCCTCGATTCCGCCGCCTGTCGTTCGCCGCACATTTCGACACGACGATGGTGGGCCGTCGCGGGCTCAAGCATGCAGACCGAGAGTCGGATCTCGACCCATACCGTGCAAGATTCTGTGCGATGTTCCAACGATTGCGCCGCGAACACGGCATCCGCTTCTACCTGGCGCACAACATGACCGTCACACCAGCAAACGTGCACGAAATCCCCGACCTCATCAAACGCTGTCGGGGAATGGGGTTCTCGTTGTTCTCGTTCCAGCCCGCGGCGCTTGTCGGCGACGACCGCCGATGGAACGAGGACTACCGGGTCCTCGAGGCAGACGCGGTGTGGGCACAGATCGGCAAGGGCGCCGGGACCGACCTACCGTATCGCCTGTTTGAGTTCGGAGACACCCGCTGCAACCGCACGGCATGGGGCGCGTTTGTTGGTGAGCGGTGGCACAGCTTTCTTGATCAGGACGACCCGCGCGACCTCGTAGTTCGCGACGCCGTACTCAAGCACTTCGGCGGGCTCAACGTAGTGGCTCCACTGCTGCTCGTGACGGTGCGGGTGGCTCGAGTGCTCGCTGTGCATCCATCGCTGGTTCCCATGGCGTTCGGCTGGCTCCGACGGTTCGTGCGTCGGGCCGGCGGGCCGGTTGCTCTGCTGCGTCACCGGCCCCGGTTCGTGACGTTCGTGATGCACCGGTTCATGCACGCCGAGGACGTCACACGCGCCTGGGCTCTGATGGAGTGCGGTGAGACCAGCGATGATCCGAAGCTGATGGAGACGCAGCAGCGCCTTTCGGCTTGCTCGTACGGCATGGCTCATCCCGAGACAGGCCAGATTGTGCCTGCGTGCGTTCAGCATTCGGTTCTCGACCCGGCGCAGAACAGCCGCCTTTCGCAACTGCTGCCAATCAGCCGCCGCCTTTCACGCCAGCCAGCAAGCGACACGCCGCCGCTGAACATTACTTTCGGGTGCGGCTCGACGCCGACCGCTGCATGTTCGGCTGGTTCGACCCGGCCGGATCTGTCGGGATTCGCCTAAACGAGCGCGTCAGCGGCAGACTGGTCTGCTATGAGATTTCATGTAGCTTGAATCTTCCCGCGGCTTTCGGGGTCAAATTCGAGGAAGTCTTACCTAGGAGTAGCGATGAGCCAGACCTTTGACGTGATCGTGATTGGCGGCGGCCCTGCCGGAAAGGCGACTGCTGCGCATGTTCGGGACGCCGGGCTGTCGGTTGCGTTGATCGAGTCCCACCTCGTCGGTGGCGAGTGCCCCTATGTCGGATGCATGCCGTCTAAGGCGCTGCTGCGGCCGGCACAACTGCTCGCTGAGGTTGCACGCGTGCCGGGGGCTGCGGAAGCGGTTACGGGTCAGCTTGATGTCGAGTCGGCGCTGCGCCGTCGTGACGTGGCGACGTACCAGCTCGACGACACGTCCCACAGCAACCGAATCGCGGCGCGGGGCATCGAGATCTACCGCGGGCACGGTCGGATCACAGGTGAGCGCATCGTCGAGGTGCTTCCCGCCGAGCTGCGAGACGGCGAGCAACGAGGGGAGGCTGGTGTCGTCGTCGATGCACCGCTGACGCTTCGCGCCACTCGCGCCGTCGCAGTGTGTACGGGCACGCACGCGCTGCTGCCACCAATCGACGGACTTGCACAGGCTCAGGTGTGGACAAACGTCGACGCAACTCTTTCCACACAGGTCCCATCGAGCCTGATCGTGCTTGGTGGAGGACCGATCGGGTGCGAGTTGGCCCAGGCCTGGCGAACACTTGGCTGCGAACGCGTCACGATCGTCGAACGCTCAGGAGGCCTGCTCGCACGCGAGGAGCCATTCGCGAGTGAGATGGTGGAACGCGCCATGGAACACCTCGGTATCGTCGTGCGCACGGGCGTCGCCGCAACCCACGTCGAACGCGCAGCTGACGGGCGAGCTGATCCCACCACGGTGCAGCTCTCCGACGGCACAAGCATCACCGCCGCTGAGGTGCTCGTGTCGGTTGGGCGAGCCCCCAACACCCTCCAGATTGGTCTCGAAAGCGTTGACGCACACGTGGACGAGCGTGGCTTCCTTCGCGTTGACGACTGCATGCACGTCATCGGCTACGACTGGCTGTACGCAGTTGGCGATGTCACGGGACGCGCGCTGTTCACCCACACTGCGGCGTACCATGCACAAATCGCGGCCCGCAACATTGCCGGCGACGTCTGCGAGTGCGTGAACGATCTCGCCGGCGCCCCCCGCGTGACGTTCACCGAGCCGCAGGTCGCGGCGGCCGGCATGACCGAGCAGATGGCTCGTGACAGCGGGCTCGACATCATCGTCGTGGACCGCGACATTGATAGCCTCGCCGCAGCGAGCTTCTACGGCAGGGGCGCGCCAGCACGCGCTCGCCTCGTGGTGGACCGCGCCGACCACCGCGTGCTCGGTGCCACATTCGTAGGACCGCATGTCGCCGAGTTGCTCCACGCGGCAACCATCGCCATCTCGGCAGGATTGACGATCGACCAGCTTCGACATGCCGTCGCACCATTCCCGACGCTCTCGCAGATTTGGCCGTCGCTCACCGACGAAGCCGCACGGCAGTTGAGTGCCGATGCGATCTCCGCATGACCATTACGCACGACGTGTCGTGCGACGGAAGCTCAGCGGTCGGTGGCCTGCACCTCGGGATGGTCCAGATCCAGATAGGCGTCATGGGTGTAGCACCAGGTAAACCCCTGCCCGGCTGGAGCGGACTGCATCACGGGGTGTCCGGTCTCTTCGTAGTGTGTTCGCGCGTGACCAGCCTGCGAATCGCAGCAGCCGACATGCCCGCACGTGGCACAAACTCGCAGGTTAAAACGCGAGTCGCACTCCTCGCAGGCATCAGCGCGGGCGGCAACGAACGGGGCTGGGACATGTTCGCATGCTGGCATGTACTTGCCCTAAACCGACCGGGCTCCGGGACCAATTCTCGACAATTTCGATCGCATACTGATCAGGTCGGCCCTTTTTCATCGACGGGTGACTTACGCTTGAGACCCGGGCAGATTAGCGGATGCGTTTGGCACTATCGATGGAGGCGAGTTCGATGAAGATCGAGATCCTGTACTTCGACGGGTGTCCGAATCACTCCGTCACCGAGCAAATGGTGACGCGCGTTGCGAGCGAACTCGGTGTCGACGCTCAAATCGTGCTGACTAAGATTCCGGACGCTTCGACCGCAGTGGAGAGGCGATTCCTCGGGTCTCCCAGCGTTCTCGTTGAGGGCCTTGATATTGAGCCCGGCGCGCAGTCTCGAGACGGGTTCGGATTGACCTGCAGGATCTTCCAGACCGACCGAGGGCTGACGGGCGTTCCGGACGAACAGTGGCTCCGCGATGCAATCACGCGGGAGTCATAGCTCGTTCCTTGCAGGCTACGCGGGTATTCCGCCAAACGGAAGCGGATTGCGAAAAACAATGCACGGATGCGCTGTTTCCCGCCTAGTATCGCCTGTTACGTCCTTGCGAGTATCCGGGCTCGCACGTACCCTGCAACCACGCGCGGCGTTGCGGCGCCCACTTTCGGAGGCTGTTCGTGATTCGACATGACGTAATCGTTCTCGGAGGAGGCTTGGCTGGCATGCGCGCGGCCATTGAGGCGAAGCGTGCTGGCGTCGATGTTGCCATCATTTCCAAGCTTCATCCGACTCGTTCGCATTCCGGTTCGGCTGAGGGTGGCATCAATGCGGCGCTCGGCAACGCGACCGAAGACTCCCCAGAAAGCCACGCCTTTGATACCGCCAAAGGGTCGGACTATCTCGGCGATCAGGATGCCATCGAGATCATGTGCCGCGAGGCGCCCGATGACATCTACGAGCTCGAGCACATGGGCGCGATCTTCACTCGCTCTGCTGACGGCAAGATCGCACAGCGCCCGTTTGGTGCCGCGGGTGCGCCACGCACGATCTATTCGGCTGATATCACCGGTCATGTCTTGATTCACGTGCTCTACGAGCAGCTCATCAAGTACGACATCAAGGTCTACGAGGAGTTCTTTGCGACGAAGGTTGTCGTCGACAATGGTCAGTGCGCCGGCGTGATCGCCTGGGATACACAGCGCGGTGGCTTGCACGCGATTGAGACGAATCACGTGATCCTCGCGACGGGTGGTGTTGGTCGCATGTACTACGGCACCACGAATGCGTACGCCTGTACGGGCGATGGCATGTCGCTCGCCTGGAATGCTGGCGCGCCGCTGAAGGACATGGAGTTCATGCAGTTCCATCCAACTACGCTGAAATCCAATGGTGTGTTGATCACCGAGGGCTGTCGCGGCGAGGGTGGCTATCTGCGCAACAAGGATGGCGAGCGCTTTATGGCGCACGACGCGCCGAATGCGATGGAGCTCGCGTCGCGCGATGTTGTCTCGCGTGCCGAGTGGCGCGAGATCGCGGATGGTCGTGGTGTTGACGGCTGCGTGATGCTCGACCTGACGCATCTCGGTTGGAAGAAGATCAAGACGCGTCTGCCGGGCAGCCGCGAGCTGGCGATGGACTACGCGGGTGTGGATCCGATCGAGCAGCCGATTCCGGTGCGCCCGGGCGCCCACTACATGATGGGTGGCATCGACTGCGACGTTTGGGGCGAGACGGTGGTGCCCGGTCTGTGGGCTGCGGGCGAGGTTGCTTGCGTGTCCGTGCATGGTGCAAATCGTCTGGGCGGTAACTCGCTGATGGAGACGATCGTGTTTGGTCGTCGCGCGGGCCAGGCGACGGCCGAGCGTGTGCTCGAGCAGGGCGATACGGGTGCCCGCATCGAACCAGCCGTGCTCGCCGAAGAGGATCGCCGCATCGCGGGCATCCTTAATAGCACCGAGGGTGAGCGCCCGGGTCTGCTCCGCGAAGAACTCGCGAAGACGATGTACGACAAGGCCGGCGTGTATCGCACAGGTGCCGTGTTGCTCGAGTGTCAAGAAAAGGTGCACGAGCTCCGCGAGCGCTCCCAGAAGCTGCTGCTCGACGATCACGGTTCGGTCTTCAATACCGACCTCACGGAGGCACTTGAGCTGCATTCGCTGCTCGAGTGCGCCGACTGCCTCGTCACCAGTGCCTTGCCGCGCAACGAGAGCCGCGGCGCACACTCGCGCCTCGACTTTACCGAGCGCGACGATGATCACTGGCTCAAGCACACACTCAACTGGAACGATGGTGGCCAGGTCCGCCTTGACTACCGTCCCGTGACCATCACCAAGTATCAGCCACTGGCACGGAGCTACTAACGTGACCGAGGTCCCGAACAGCCACTTCACCACCCTCAAGGGTGCGTACGACGTCGAATTGATGGAGGCCACCCTCAAGGTGCGCCGCTACGACCCCGCCACGAAGCGGGCGCGTTTCGACGTCTTTACCGTGACGATCCCGACGACTGCGACGGTGCTCGACGCACTCGATGAGATCAAGGAAACGCGCGACGGCACGCTCTCGTATCGCAAGTCGTGCCGGATGGCGGTTTGCGGCTCGTGCGGTATGCGTGTCGATGGTGGAGCCGCGCTCGCCTGCAAGGTGCCGATGAAGAAGTTTGTCGATGCGGGGCACACGATCACGGTCTCGCCGATGGGCAACCTGCCGGTGATCAAGGATCTCGTCGTCGACATGACACCGTTCTGGGACAAGATCCGTGCCGTCAAGCCGTACCTCGATACGACGGATGTGGAGGTCCCGGCGAAGGAATGGCTCGTCAATCCCTCGCATGGCGAGTTGATCCACAAGGAGTCGCTCTGCATCATGTGTGGCTGCTGCGTCTCGGAGTGCATCTCGATGGAGGAGGACCCCGATTTCCTCGGACCTGCAGCGCTCGCCAAGGCCTACCGTTTTGTTGGCGATTCGCGTGATAGCGACACGCGCGAGCGTCTGCGCGACCTCAATGGTGAGCACGGCATTTGGGATTGCACACGCTGCTACTTCTGCAATCAGCGCTGCCCGAAGAATGTCGATCCGCGTGACGCGATCGCCAAGCTTGGCGCTGAGTCCTTCAAGGAGGGCTTTACGGGCGATCCGGGTGCCAAGCATGCGAAGGTCTTTGTGGATTCCACCTACAAAGGTGGTTACCTCCGCGAGACAGAGTTGGTGCCGAAGACGATCGGGCCGATCAATGCGATCAAGGAACTGCCGTTTGCCTTGCAGTTGGCGCGAGCCGGCAAGGTGCCGAACCCGCTGAACCCGCACAAGGCGAAGGACAACGAAGAAGTGAAGCGGCTCTGGAAGCTGCTCGAAACCGAAGCAAAGGGTCAGCCGCGCCGAGCAACGGCACTGCATCCCGACGCGGTTCAGGAAGGCTGATTTACTCATGCAGGAGCGCTACGCCTACTACCCCGGCTGCCTCGCCAGTCTGTCCCAGTTGGAGCTCGACTCGTCGTCGCGCGCGGTTATAAAGAAGCTCGAGGTCGAGCTCGTCGAGATGCCGAGCGTGACGTGTTGTGGCGCGGGTGACATTCACGAGGCCAAGCCGGACTACTACCTGCACATTTCGGCGCGTATTCTTGGTCAGGCCGAGCAGACGGGTTGCGACACGATCCTCACGATCTGCAACGTCTGCACGCTCAACCTGCGTCAGGCCAATAAGGCCTTGCAGGCGGATGCCGCGCTCCTCAACCGTATCAATGACAACCTGCGTGAGGTCGGTGCTGCGACGTATCAGGGCGGCGTCGATGTCCGCCACCTGTTGTGGGAGGTTTCGGAGGGCGAGGGCTACGAGCGCTTTAAGAGCATCGCGGTCCAGAGCCTCGAAGGTCTCAAGGTCGCGCCGTTCTACGGCTGTCAGATCCTGCGACCTACGAAGATCCTCGGCTTCGAAGATCCCGATAGCCCTCAATCGCTCGAGCGTCTGATCACCGCCTGTGGTGCAGAGCCGATTGACTACCCCGCCAAGGTCAAGTGCTGTGGCTTCCCGATCATCCTGGCGCGCGAAGACGTTGCGCTTGGCGAGCTTGTACAGCCGCTCGAGCAGGCGATCGATGCGGGTGCGGATGTGATTGTTACGCCCTGTCCGCTTTGCCATCTTTCGCTCGATGCGTGGCAGCGTAAGGCTGCCGCCTTCACGGGTCGCGATTTTGAGATTCCAATTTTGCATCTTGGCCAGCTCTTGGGTGCGGCTGCCGGTATCGAGGAGTCCGAGCTGAAGTTCAAGCGGCACGTGACGCGCTTGAGCCCGTCGGTCAAGGCCAAGCTGAAGGTCCCTTCTGTCGTTCGCACTGAGGTCTAGCCGCTTACGCATGGTCCTTCCGTCGGGTAGCCTTTGACGGATGCGTTGTGGAGGAGTCACTCGGTGAAGCAGCAGTTGAAGCGCGCGGCGTGGGGTATCACGAAGGGCGCGTTGTCGGGTTCGCACACGTTTGCCTCGGAGGGGTTTACGGGTGCTCTGGTTGCGTCGGCGACGCGCGGCAGGATGGTCAATACCGCGACGGAAATTGGCGGGGTCTCGGTTGCGCTGCTGATCGAACGCATTGGCTCGGGCATGCTGACAGCCATCGATTTTGCGATTAGCCAGTTTGCGACGGATGCGGCGGTTAGGGCCGATGTCACGCGGATCGTGCGGCGAGGACTCGACGAGCGTGCGCTCGAGCGCCAGCTGGTGCGCGATGTCGCGTGGCGAAGCGCGGCGCGTGGTGCGATCAGCGGGATTCCCGCCGTAATTCCAGGGGCGGGAACGATGGTCGAGTTGGGAGTGGCTGTGGCCGATTCGCTGGCCTTGACGGTCGCCGAGGCACGCATGGTGCTCGCGCTTGCACACTTGCGGGGGCTTGATCTCCAGGCGGTCGAGTTGCGACGCCTCGATATCTTGCTGGTTTTGGGTCTCGCTGCCGAGGCGGCTGTGATCGAGGGCGATGTGATTCGTGCGGGTGGTGTCGATATTTCACTCGAGATGTTGCGCAGTGGCGCGTTACCGCCAGAGGTCGCTGTCACGCTTGGTACGGCGGTCGGGACGGACATCATTCGTACGGTGGCGCGTCGACGCACGGGGGGGTTGCTGATTCGCCTCTTACCGGGTGGAATTTCGGTCGTTGCCGCAGCATGGTTCGACTGGCGTGCGACCGGAAACGTCGGTAAGCACGCGGTCCAGTACTTTGATCTGGTGGCTCCCGCGCGGGAGCTGGTTGGTTCTACGCGTTCTTAGCGCGCACGTTGCAGCGATGCTTGTGGCATGTCGCGCTCGTTCCTAGTCGTTGTTGCTCTGCTGATTTTTGTGGTTGCGATTACGCGGCAGGTCGATGCGCCGATCGAAGCGGTGCAGTCGGCCGGGCCGGTCGCGGCAGGCCCCGGCCTTATCCTCGATGTGCTCGATGGCGACACGGTGCGGGTGCGAATGGCGGGGTACGAAGGTTCGGTCCGGATCGTGGGGATTGATACGCCAGAGATCGAGCATCCAGGTAAGCCGGCTGGATGTTTCGGTGAGGAGGCCGGTGCTGCGGCACGGGCATGGCTGGCTGGGCGCGTTGTCGATGTCATTCCGGCGCGCGAGCAGCGCGATCGCTTTGGTCGACTCCTCGCGCGGATCGTGCCGCGCGATGGTCCGATTGCGGGGCGGGATCTCGCACGCGTGTTGGCGCTGTCGGGGTTTGCTCGCGAGTTGTCGATCGCGCCGAATCTGGACGATGCGTCGGCTCTTGCCGAGCGTGTTGCGATTGCGCGGCGTTTGGGGCGCGGATTGTGGCGCTCGTGTGGGTTTGCGGCCGCCTTCCCGGGTAAAGAGTCTGCTGCGCGCGGGTAGGCTGTGCACGTGTTCTTTCTTCCTCTGATTGGCGTCGCGGCTGCGACTGCCGCGCTCGGTGTTGCGGAGGCTCGTTCCGTCGTGCGCCTCGACCGTGTCGTGCCAATCGAGGGCCTGCCAGCTGCGCTCGACGGCATCCGTATCGCGCATGTCTCGGATCTGCACCTCGGCGCGCCCGGCGTCAACCGGACGGCAGCGCAACGAGCCATTGCGCTAGTCAATGCGGCAGCGCCCGATCTTGTGGCGATTACGGGCGATCTGCTGACGCATCCGCGCGGTACCGACGATCTGCTCGAACTGCTCGATCTCCTCGACGCACCGCTCGGCGTCTTTGCAACGCTCGGCAATCACGATGTCGGCGATACGCGCGACCCTTGCTCGCGAGCAGGAGCGATTCCCGACCTGTCCGCGATTGGCGTCGAGTTGCTGCGCGACCGCGCCGTCACGATCACGACCGAGGGTGCCACGATCGCGATCAGCGGTCTCGAGCCACGCAGGCCCGACTCGACGCCCTATGGTCTCGCCGCGGGGGCGTCGTGGCCCGAATCAACGGCCGATCTTTCGCTGGTACTCGCCCACTACCCCGATGTTTTTGATGGCGCGCCTCTCGATGCGCGTGGTCTGGTCTTGACAGGTCATCTCCATGGCGGCCAGATCTGCGTGCCCTGGCCGTCGGGTCGCTTGCGTCTCTCCCAACTCGGGCATCGCTACAGCGAGGGCTTGTATCACCGAGCTGAACTGACGATGCATATCTCGCGGGGTGTTGGCACGACCTTTGTACCGTTGCGGTTCTTCGCGCGACCCGAAGTGACGATCTTGACGCTCCGCGCACTCAATGCCTCTGGGGGATAACGTTCGGCGAGCAGCAACTCTGTGCTGTCGACGGCATTACTGGCGGCACCCTTGCGCGTGGTGGATCGAGGTTTGATCGCGCTGCGCGCGAAGCGTTTTCTTACGGTGGTTTTTGTGACTTCTGAGTTCCTACCCAAACGCTGCGCGTTTGGGGAACTCCGAAGTCTCAACTTGCGCGGGAGCTAGATCTCTTTGAGCAGCAACTCTGTGATGTCGACGGCATTACTGGCGGCACCCTTGCGCAAGTTGTCACCGACGACCCAGCAGGCTAGACCATTCGGCGAGCCGAGATCCTCGCGGATCCGGCCGACGAAAACACCCTCGCGGCCCGTCGCCTGTCGCGCCGTCGGAAACGTCATCGAAGCGGCATCATCCAGCACCGTAATCCCAGCTTCGGCCTCCATCATCGCCCGAAACGCGGCAGCCGACAATGGTTCGCGGGTCTCCAACCAGACAGCTTCCGAGTGCCCCGTAATCACCGGCACGCGCGTGCACATCACCGAAACGCGCAGATCCGGAAGCTCCAGGATCTTGCGCGACTCGTGCACGAGCTTAAGTTCCTCATCCGTATACCCCTGATCGCCCGAGAACGATCCGGCCACGGGCAACACGTCAAATGCAATCGCCTTCGGATACTCGCGCGGCTCCGGATCGTGATTGCCAGCCAGCACGTCAGCGGCCTCGGCAAGCAGCGCATCAATCGCCGCCTGGCCGGTGCCCGACACGGCCTGATACGTCGCCACCGTAATGCGCTCGAGACCGACGGCATCGCGCACCGGGCGGAGCACAGGCATCAATTGCATCGTCGAGCAGTTCGGGTTCGAGATCACGCCGTGATGGCCCGCAATCGCGTGAGGATTGACATCGGCAACGACCAATGGCACATCCGCTTGCATGCGGAACGCCGACGAGTTATCAACCACCACAGCACCCGCCGCCATCGCAACCTGAGCCCACTCGCGCGAACGCGTCGCGCCGGCCGAGAAGATCGCGACATCAACGCCCTCGAAGCCCTCGGGCGAGACCGCCTGGACCGTCAACTCCTGGCCCTTAAAAACGACAGTCGAGCCAGCGCTGCGCTCAGAGGCCAGCAAGATCAACTCGTCGATCGGCAACTGACGCTCCTCGAGTACCTGCAGCATGGTGCGACCAACGGCACCCGTGGCGCCAAGGATGGCGACCTTAGCCACGCACAGCCTCTTCCTCGACGGGCTCCTTCTCCAACTCGAACGCGGCGTGTAATGCCCGTACGGCCGCCGGAATCTCGCTCTTGGCGATCATGCACGACGCCTTGATCGGCGAGGTCGTGATCATCCGCAGGTTGATATCGAGATCGGCAAGCGTGCGGAACATCTTCGCGGCAATACCCGGATGCGAACGCATGCCGGCACCGATTAGGCTGACTTTGCCGAGCTCGTGATCCTCCTCGACCGTCATCGGCCCCAAAGCCTCGATGGCCTCGGCGATCGCAATACGAGCGATCGTGACATCCTCGGTCGGAACGGAAAAAGACAGCTCCGCCACGCCATGGACGACGTTCTGCAGAATCGTATCGACATTGACGCCGTGCTTCGCGACAGCGTCGAACACGGTCGCAGCCGCACCCGGAACGTCGGGAATGCCGGTCAGCGTGAAGACGACTTCCTTTTCATTGTGCGTCACACCCGAGATGATTGCCTGTTCCATGCCTTCCTCTCCAATCCAGGTTCCCTCCTCGTCTGAGAAGGTCGAACGAACGTGCACACGCACGCCGTGATTACGAGCGAGCTCCACCGAGCGGAGCATCAAAACTTTGGCACCTGAGGCCGACATCTCGAGCATCTCGTCATACGAGATACGCGGCTGTTTGCGGGCGTCGGGCACGATGCGCGGATCGGCAGTAAACACGCCGGCGACATCAGAGTAGATCTCGCAGGCAGCACCGAGAGCAGCTGCGAGCGCGACAGCCGTGGCGTCTGAGCCACCACGGCCGAGCGTCGTCACATCCTTGGTTTCTGGTGAGACGCCTTGGAAGCCAGCGACGAGCACAATTTTGCCGTTGTCGAGAGCCTCGACAACTCGGTCGGCGCGAATATTCGTGATTTTCGCCTTCGTATGTGCTGCGTCGGTTTCGATGCCAGCCTGCGAGCCAGTCAGGGAGACGGCCTCGTAACCAAGATCCGCAATCGCCATCGCGACAAGTGCACACGAGATGCGTTCGCCTGTCGAGAGCAGCATGTCCATTTCGCGTCCGACGGGTGCTGGCGAGACTTGATTCGCCAAGTCGATCAGCCCATCGGTCGTCTTGCCCATCGCAGAGACCGTGCCGACAACGCGTCGACCACGCTCGCGCATCGTAACCATGCGGCGTGCGACGTTCTTGATCTTGTCGGCATCAGCAACGGACGAGCCGCCGAATTTCATCACGACAGTGTCGAAATCCAGTTCCGGGCGGGCAGCCATGTTGCCTCGCATGGTTACAGAGCGCGGTTATCGGCGCGCGGCTTACTCATCGATGATGCGTCGACCATCGAGGGCGCGGCCAAGTGTTACCTCGTCCGCAAACTCGAGGTCCCCGCCGACCGGTAGACCACTGGCAAGGCGCGTGGTTTTAGCGCAGGCGCGCAGCAGGCCGGCAATGTATGCGGCGGTTGCCTCGCCCGTCATCGTCGGGTTTGTGGCGAGGATCACCTCGGTGATACCGCCGGCCTGGACGCGACGCACGAGCTGGTCGATGGTGAGATCCTCCGGATCGACACCGTCGAGCGGCGAGAGCGCACCACCGAGCACGTGATAGCGACCACGAAATGCGCCCGAACGCTCGATCGGATCGACGTCTTGCGGGGCCTCAACGACGCAAATGACAGTCTCGTCGCGGTGCGTGTCGCGGCAGATCGGGCAGAGACCATCCTCGGCGAAACCGAAGCATTCGGGGCAGGGGTGGATGTGCGTGCGGGCGTGCTCAATGACGCGCGCGAGGTTGAGTGCATCGACTTCGGGTATGCGCAGCAGATGCACCGCGAGTCGTTGGGCAGAGCGGCGACCAATACCAGGAAGGCGCGTCAGCTCGCGGACGAGCGCCTCGGCAGAGGGAGGCAGCACGGGCGGCTAGAACCCGGGAATCCCAGAAGTCAGTGGCCCGAGACGGTCCTGCTGCGTCTGCTCCGCGGTCGCCTTAGCGTCGTTGAGCGCAGCCAGCACGAGGTCTTGCAGCAGCTCCGGATCGTCCGGGTCGATCAGCTTCGGGTCAATCGTGATGCCGCGCCATTCGCCCGTTGCCGTGCAAGTGACGGTGACGAGCCCGTTGCCGGCCTGGCCCATGACTTCCGTCTCGGCAAGTTCGGCTTGCGCCTTCGCCATTTCGGCCTGCATCTTCTGGAGCTGCTTCATCATTGCTTGCTGGTTCATGTCATCTCCTCTTCGCTCGCATCCAAAGTCTCCACGAGGGTGCGGACGAACTCCTCCTCGCGCGTCGCTGGATCGACCTCCTCGTCGGTGACATCGGTTGGATCGATGTGTGGTGTGGCGTTAACGACGGGCGGTGGTGTGCCTGGCTCGGGCAGCGTTTCGAGCACGATCCGGACGTCGGCGCCCAGCGCACTCGAGGTGGCCACTGCGATCTCGGCGCGGTTTTGCTCCCGATCGGCCTGGTTTTTTTGGAACTGTGCCGCGCTGGGAAAGCCGATCACCAGCGCGCCACGCTCGATGCGTAGGGGGCGAGCGGTCTGAAGGATCGAGCGAAGCTTCGGCGTCAGCCGCCCCATCGCTGTCTCCCAGACATCGCGCAGCTCGTCGGTTCCAAGGTTGGGGTCGCCGGCAGGTTCGTGCGAAGGAGGATTGGCGGGCGGGGTGTCTGCATCCTTATTCGGCAATGTCGGATCGGGAGCAGCCGCAACGGGTAGCGTTTCGACAGGAGCGGCTTCGGGAGGAGCGGTCGGGGTTGGTGGCATTTCCGTTGGTGCTAGATCGAATGGTGGCTCGTCCCACGGGGGAGTTTCCTCTGCTGCGGCAGGCTCCTCGGCCAAAGCTGCGGGGGGCGTCGGCTCGGCGAGCGGTGGTGCTGGAGGCGGCGTTGGGGCGACGGGCGGTGGCGAGGCCACTGTTGCGCGACTGGGAGCGCCACCCTCAAGCGCCTCGATCCGTCGCAAGGCGCCATCGAGCGAGCGGTCACTGGCCGGTCGCGCGGCCTTGATCAGCAGGATCTCAAGTGCGAGTCGGGCGTCTCCACCACTGCGCAGCGAATGTTCGGCGGCAAGCAACCTGTCGATCAGGGTGATCGCAGCAGCCTCGGTCATTACTCCGGCGGCGCGAGCGACGTCACCTTCGAGTCCACTGCCGAGCATGGCGCTGCGGGGTGGCGCGCCGAGCTCGAGCGTCAATAGCACGAGGCGCAGCCGGTCGATCAGGTCGCGAATTAGGCGCGTCAGGTCCTGCCCGCCCTCAACGAGATCGTCGAGCATGGTCAAGGCCTGGCGGGCGTCGCCCGCATTGATCGCGTCGATCAGCTGGGTCAGTACCTCGTCGTCGACGACGCCGAGGATTGCCTGGACCGACTGCGTATCGATCGAACCATTGCCAGCGGATGAGAGTTGGTCGAGCGACGAGATCGCGTCGCGGAACGAGCCACCAGCGTGGCGTGCGATCAGGCGCAGACAATCGTCGTCGGCATTGATCTGCTCGGCCTGCACGATGCGGCTGAGCGCTTCGACAAGTTCGTCGGGCGAGGGGCGCAGGAACGTGAATGATTGACACCGGCCACGTACGGTGTCGGGCAGGCGGTGCGGCTCGGTCGTGCAGAGGATGAAGATGACGTGTGGTGGTGGCTCTTCGAGCGTCTTCAGGAGCGCATTCGCGGCGTCGGTCGTCAGCGAGTGCGCCTCGTCCAAGATGTAGACGCGATAGCGGCCGAGCACGGGCTGTTGGGCGACGCGATCGCGGATGTCTCGGATGTCATCGATGCCACGATTCGAGGCGGCATCAAGTTCGAGCACGTCGAGCGCGGTGCCATTGCCGATCGTGATGCAGGACTCGCATGCGAGGCATGGCGTCGTTGTGGGACCGCCGGCCTGCTGGCAGTTAAGCGACTTGCCGAGGATCTTCGCGAGCGACGTCTTGCCGGTTCCGCGGGGCCCGGCAAAGAGGTAGGCATGCCGTACCTGGTCGTGCTCAATCGCATTCGTCAGCGTCTGCACGACGTGGCGCTGACCAACGACGTGAGCGAGATCCTGCGGGCGATATCGACGGTAAAGCGCGGACACCCCATGAGCCTACCAGCCACCCGCGGGCGGGTCGCCCGCGGGGGTTGATAGTGGCCGTGCACCCTTCGTTGTTGACGACCGGGCTGTGCTGTTCACCAACCAGTCACTCCAATCAGGCTGAACCGCGGCGCACCGGCGAGTTCTCTGAGTGCTGCTTCCTTCCGGATCTGACACGGTTCGAGATTACCGATCGCGCGGGACCTGACCATCGACGCTTCTGGCGGTGCCCTGTACTCCTTGTCATCCCCGAAGAAGGGGATTGTGCCCGGCTAAAGCGGATTGCCGGTCGAGGGAACCGCAAACTCCCCGCCTAGCACGGCCATGGGGGAGGTTAGTCGAAAGTCTCAGTCCGCGGGGACGTCGGGTGGGCCAGCAGTGTTCACCGCTGGTTGTGATGCATCGGCTGCGGGCGACGCGGTGTCGACGGCAGGCGCCTTCGGGTCGATCGGTGGCGGCGCGAGTGTCGTGTCTGCCGGCGCCGTACCGTCTGGGTGTTTGGGCTTCCGCCACAGGATTAGGAGGATCAGTCCAATCCCGAGGGCCATCACGACGAAGCCGATCAGCAGCAGGTACCAGCCGATCGTCGTGAGCAGTGGCACGCGGAAGTGCGCGGTGGCGTCGGCCGCGATCCCCGGCTTGCCGTCTGCACGCATCACGACGGCGCGCGCGTTCTTGCCCGAAAGATCGTCGGGTGTCAATGTGATCTCGCCCGAGCCGTCGACGAGCACGCTACGCGTCCAGAACTGCTGGGCCGTTGGTGCAGGCACCAACTTGCGTTTGCCTGGTACCAGCACAAGCTTGACGTCGACGCCATCCGTCAGAGCCTGCTGCGGATCGGGCGGCTGATTCTCGCCGTTGGTTTGCGTGCCCGACGTTTCGAGGCGCGCCGTCGAGGCGTTGCGCAGGTAACGATTTATTTTTGTGGCGGGGGCAATGCCGAGAAATAGCGGGCCGTCCCCAGCGGTGGGAGTAATGCTCAGGATCAGGGACGCATCTCGGATCTGCGACGGCAGGTCGGTCGCCTTGATGCTGAATGCAGGCAAGATAATCGCCACGGCGCTGGGTGGTGCCGTGAAGCCCTTGAGGGGGATCTTGATACCGGAACCATCACCGACCCACGCGACCAGACCGATTCCACCCAAGAGGAGTGGGAGCCCGGTCAGCGCGATCAAGACGCCGACGATGATGCCGAAGATGCGCACCTCTCGGATTCTATTCGGGCGCATTCTGGTTGTCACAGGCCGGGGCGGAACCGATGTCCGGGACTCCCCTCGTTACAGTTGTTGCGTCGGAGCACGCGAGCAGGAGGACCTCGTGTCGAAGGAGTACGTGCAGACCGTATTCACAGATGTCATCGCCGAGCATTTGGCGTTGCGTCAGAAGAATGCGGAGCTCGAGAGCGCGATGCCGTTGCGGGATTATCTACCAGTCGACTATCTGCGTATCGACGAGCCCACGGGCCGTTATCCGCAGGTGCCGGTGCGTCAGTGGTTCCAGCAGGACAACGGCGACGCTCTCGACTGGGCTGCCTAACGCATCAATAATCGAGGAGTGTCGGAGCGCTAATCCGCACCGAGCATGGCGTCTGGCTCGGGTTTGGAGCCGGCCGGTTCGACGTGCACGACCACGTCGGCGGAGGGCAGGCGTGCCTCGACGGATGCCTCGATCTGGTCGGTGATACGGTGCGCCTCGCCGACGGTCATGCCGGGGTCGACCACGACATGGACATCGATGTGACGCGTCGCGCCAGAGCGGCGAGCGCGCAGTCGGTGATAGCTGATCACGCCTGCGGGGCGCGATTCGTCGAGTGCTTCGCGGATTGCCTCGAGGTCGGTCTGCGGCACCGACTCGTCGATCAGGACGCGCACGCCATTGCGGGCGAGGCGAGCACCCGTTGCGGCGATCCACCCCGAGACTGCGATCGCGAAGATGGCATCGACTTCGACCCAGCCGGTGATGGCGACGATGCCGAGGGCAGCGGCCGTGGCGAGACTCGACCAGACGTCGGCTGCGATGTGGGCCGAATCTGCTTCGAGGGCAGCGGAGTGCGACTGCTTGGCGACGCGCGAAATGCGGCGCGCGACGAAGAAGCTCGCTCCGGCAGAAGCCATCATCACCACGATGCCAAGGCCAGAGTTCTCGACGGGCGCCCCGAAGGAGCGAGCTGCGTGGACAGCGACAAAGCCGGCAACGAGGATCAGCAACAGTCCTTCGATGACCGCCGAGACGTGCTCGAGTTTTTGGTGGCCAAACGGGTGGCTCGGGTCGGCGGGGCGGTCGGCGGCACGCACGGCGATCAGCGCGATAACGGCGGCCAGCAGGTCGGAGAACGAGTGGGCGGTCTCGGCCAGTACGGCGGAGGACCCCGTTGCGAGTGCGATCAGTCCCTTGACGACGACGCTCGAGCCGGTCAGGGCGACGCTTAACCAGGCGGCACGGCGCTTGAGGCGCATGGTTTCCGGATTATGGATCGCGGGCATGTGGTCACGCTAGCGAACGTCGAGACAAGCCCGCGGTTGAGGCGCGCCAAGAGCAGCAGCAACGGTTGCGATGGTCGCACTGATGGCACGCTCAGCGGCGTCTGATACGACCCGGGGTGTGGTTTTCCTGGTCGTTGGTATCCTCGCTTGCGCTGGAGAGATGGCCGAGTGGTTGAAGGCGCACCCCTGCTAAGGGTGTAGATGCGGTTGACGTGTCTCGAGGGTTCGAATCCCTCTCTCTCCGTTCCAGCGCTAGGCTGTTGCATTCAACGACCCGAGCATGCGGGCGATCTTTACGAGGGGACGCAGATGAGCGACTACGCAGTGATCAATCCGGCGACTGGTGAGGCGGTCGCAGAGTACCCGACGATCAGCGATGCGGACCTCGCGTCCGCGATCAAGCTTGCGGACGAGACGCATCGCGGCTGGGCGCATTCGACGACCGTCAAGGAGCGTGCCGAGCTGGTGCGTAAGATCGGAGCGTTGCACGCCGAGCGACGCGAGGAGCTCGCCGCGATCATCGTGCGCGAGATGGGCAAGCCGACCGAGCAGGCGCTCGGCGAGATCGACTTCTGCCAGGCGATCTACGAGTACTACGCGGACAACGGCGAGAAGTTTATGGCAGACGAGGCCGTCGAGTTGTCGTGGGGCGAGGGCTCTGCTGTCATTCGCCGCGGCTCCGTTGGCGTGATCCTCGGGATCATGCCGTGGAACTTTCCCTACTACCAGGTCGCGCGCTTCGGCGGCCCGAATCTGATCATCGGCAACACGGTGCTGCTCAAGCACGCGCCGCAGTGCCCGGAGTCGGCGGCTGCGCTCCAGCAGCTCTACATCGACGCGGGTGTTCCGGCTGGTGCCTACGTCAACATCTACGCCTCGAACGACCAGATCGCCACGGTGATTGCTGATCCGCGCGTTCAGGGCGTGTCGGTGACGGGTTCCGAGCGTGCGGGTGCTGCCGTCGCGGAGATCGCGGGTCGCAACCTCAAGAAGGTTGTGCTCGAGCTCGGCGGCTCGGATCCGTTCATCCTGCTGTCGACGAATGACTTGGATGCCGTCGTCGAGTCGGCCGCTGCGGCGCGCCTCGATAATGCGGGCCAGGCCTGCAACGCGGCGAAGCGTTTCGTCGTTGCTGCCGATCTGTTCGACGATTTCTCGAGCAAGCTGACCGAGGCCTTCCAGGCCGTCGAGCCGGGCGATCCGTTCGCCGAGGGTTGCGCGATGGGGCCGCTGTCGTCGACTTTGGCTGCCGATCGTCTCGAGGATCAGCTCAAGCGCGCGGTCGCCGGTGGCGCCACGCTCGTCGGTGGCGAGCGCGATGGCAACTTCTTCAAGCCGGGCGTCCTGTCCGGTGTCAAGCCCGGTAACGACGCCTACTACGAGGAGTTGTTCGGGCCGATCGCGACCGTGTTCAGCGTCGCCGACGAGGCCGAGGCTGTGACGCTCGCAAACGACACACCGTTCGGTCTTGGCTCGTACCTGTTCACGACCGACGCCGACCAGGCGCTGCGTGTCGCCGATCAGATTGACGCAGGCATGGTGTTCATCAACGTCGTCGGCGCCGATGCGCCGGAGCTGCCGTTCGGCGGTGTCAAGCGCTCTGGTTTCGGCCGCGAGCTCGGCCGCTTCGGCGCCGAGGAGTTCGTCAACCGCAAGACGATCCGCATCGGCTGATGCGGCGTGGCGGGCGGGGCGGCAACGCTCCGCCCGCTAGTGCGCTCTTCCTCAGAGCAGGTCGAGGAGGGTGCGTAAGCGATACTCGACGCGTCCCATCGTCGCGTCGCTGACGCTGCCCCAGTGTTCGAGGAGGCGACCGCGCGAGACTGATCGGACCTGTTCGGTCATCACGTAGCAGGTGCGGCGTGTGCCGCCTTCTGGTGTCACCACCTCGACGTGGAGTGGCTGCTCCGGACGGTGCGTGGTCGTCAGCGGCAGGACAACGGCGAGTTCGCCTCGACCAGTGCCAACCTCGGTCGCGCTGACGACGAGGACGGGACGGATGCCAGACTGCTCGCGGCCGCGACCCTCGGCGAGATCGGCGAGCCAGACATCACCGCGGACAGCGTCGGGGATACTCATTCGCCGTCGACGGGGTAGGGGTCGTCCTCGAGCCCGTCCATCAGCGTGCCAGCGAACAGTTCGGCATCGCTCGCGCCCTCGCCGGGGTGTTTCGCCCAGTACTCGTTCGCCTGTGCGAGCATCGCCTTCCCGCCGGCTCGCGCCACGAGCACACGTAGATATTCGGCGGCGGTCTTGCCCTCGGCTTCGGCGAGGCGCGCAATCTCGGCGCGGGTCTCGGGGTAGACGCGGACGGTTGTTGTTGTGGGCTTCAGGGCCATAATCTTCAGCATAGGTGTATTCAATAGCGGATACAAAGTCATGCGCGAGCGCTGCGACCGTAGCGGTCTGCACCGAACTGGCCCTGATCGCACGCCGACGCGCCGTCTTGTCTCGCCTATCGTGCTGCGTATGACATTCATCGAGTCCTCGCTGTCCCTCGACGACCTGCCGCTCGCACGCGGGGGTGTTCTCAAGAACGCGCAGATCACCTATCGCGTCCATGGCGAGATCAAGAACGGCGAGGCGATCCTGCTGCCGCATATGTACTCGGGGAGCATGGACTCGATCAGCGGATTCCTCGCTCCCGACGGTCCGATCGATGCCGACGTGTGCGCGGTGATCGTGCCCGCGATGCTCGGTGCCGGTGTGTCGACATCGCCGACGAATGCGCACCCCGGCCAGCGTGGCGCGGCCTTCCCGGCGCTCGCGACGGCCGACGATGTCACGGCCCAGAAGGCGCTGCTCGATCACCTCGGCGTGCACACGCTGCGCCTTGTTGCCGGGTTCTCGATGGGTGCGCAGCAGGCGCTCCGCTTCGCCGTCACCTATCCGGAACTGGTCCAGCGCCTCGTGCTGATCGCGGTCTCGGGTCGGACCACCCCGTACGGCCGCATCGTCGCGCAGTCGCTCGGCGAGGCGATCGTCGGCGGTCCCGGCTGGCGCGTTGAGGACGAGGCGCTCGAAGGGCGTCATCGCCATGCGCGCCTGATGAGCATTCTTGGGGCGACGCACGAGGCGTTTCTGCCGCACCGCATTGCCGAGGCTGGCGTCGCCGACCACGAGACGTTTATCCGCGAGATCTTCGAGGCCGATTACGGCAGCCAGGACGCCAACAACCTGCTTTGTCAGATCGAGCGCTGGCACGGCGCCGATGTCTCGGATGGTGGCGACCTCGCTGATGCGCTGGCGCGGGTCACCTGCCGCACCGATGTCATCGCTCTCGCGGGCGATCGCCTGTTTCCGCCGGAGGAGGTCGTCGAGCAGGCGCGCCTACTGCCCGACGTCGAGGTGCATGTCGTGGGCTCAGCGTGGGGGCACTACGCGATGGGCGGCTTCGATGGCTCCGACATCGCGGCCGTGCACCGCGTGATCGCGGACGCGCTGGTCTAGTGCGGTTGGAGGGCAAACCAGCCCTCTTTGACATCGAGTGTGAAGCGGTAGTGCTCGAGGAAGCCCTCTTGGCCGAGTAGACCGAATTCCGAATGCCAGCCGCGACAAAACCAGACGACGGATGTCACTGGTCCTGCCGCCGTGTTGATGACGACGGGCACGGGGCTTGACGTGATGACCGCGCCGCCGAGTCCGATCAGCTCCTCATCAAGACCATTGAGATCGATGCCAAGATTCCTCGCTGCCCATTCCGGTAGTCGGGTGCGCAGCGCTCCAGTGTCTATCAGGCACGGCAGTTCCACCGGCTGATCACCGGCGATGGCGACATCCAGGACGGGGCGTCGGGTGTTCCCGTGGTCGCCAGGCAAGTCGCGCAAAGGGAGCCTCATCACCGAAACTCCCCAATGCGATCTATGGGAGCCGGTTGATTCGGGTCGGTAATGCGTTTGAAGCGGTAGGCGCCAAGCCTTTGCGCGTGGCAGCGCGAGGCGAGTCGTTCCGGATCCGAGTCGGAGGCGAGAATCGCGCCGCCGCGCGATAGCGCAATCCACTTCCCGATGAACTCGCGGAACATGTCCTCCTGCGAGGGCCGCGGTCCGAGTCGCACGATCTGCTCCATCAGGTCGCGGTGCGATTCGGCGATGCTGAAGCGATCCCCGCTGCGCTCGACGACGCCTGCCGCCTCAAGCTGACGCAGCGCGATCGCCGTTGCGGACTTCGCGCAGCCGGCAGCGCGGGCGAGCTCGGAGAGCGTGCAAGGCGAGATCAGCAGCGCCTTGATGGCCGCCACGCGCGCACGGCTCCCGAGCAGGTATTCAGCAGGTGTTCGTGTTTCGATGTCAAGCATGTATCTAATACTAGTCCATGGGTAATTCGATCGCAAGGCTCGATTTCGTGATGGGGGGCGGACGCCACGTGGTGCGCGGATGGGCGGACCCCACAACCGCGGGGTTGTGATGTCCGCTCCCTAAAACCGTCTGTCGAGCGTGGTTGAATGTGGGGGGCGGACATCAAAACCCCGCGGTTGTGGGGTCCGCCCATCCGCGCACCACGTGGCGTCCGCCCCCCATCACGAAATCTCACACAGCTATCTCGGCTGGCTATCACCGGTCGAATTCGAGGGCCGGGCATGCCCAGCTCTCACCGGATGCAGCCTTAGGCTAGTATGCTCTGACCACTAGGAAAGTGTCGTTTGGAACAGGGGAGTTCCACGTGCCCACGATTTCGAACATGGGAGACAGCCCGGCGCCCTCAGCGTCGGAAAATCACAACGAGGGGGATACAGATGCGTGAGCATATGAACCGCAAGGGCTTTATTGCTCTGACCGGTGCCGCCAGCTTGACCGCGTTTTTGGCGGCTTGTGGTGGTTCGAGTTCGGATTCTGGCAGCACTGCTGCAGCAACCGACGCACAGGCCGAAGGTATCACCGCCGAGGAGGCCGCTGCGGGTGGTAAGTTCGACCC
>Ga0209702_10001393_pt1 | contig 46510 bp, 30 predicted proteins | sample FRY01_FD_187210 | JGI IMG/M metagenome (GOLD analysis project Ga0209702, IMG submission 187210) | Freshwater microbial communities from Lake Fryxell liftoff mats and glacier meltwater in Antarctica - FRY-01 (SPAdes) (version 2) | ecosystem: Environmental > Aquatic > Freshwater > Ice > Glacier... | reverse complement strand
CGACAATACGCCCGAGCCGACAGCCCTTCCGCCGCCTGCATCTCCACATGCCACCGCCAAAACTCTTCTTTGTCAACACTTCGCAGTCGATGCACCATTGCTATGATCTCCATTCCAGGACGGGAAACAAATCCCCCTCAGAATAGAAACCCTCACAAGATGCGGTTCACCGGACGCTTACGGATGTGGGAACTCGAGTTTATACTTTCATTTGGACGATGCTCTACTGTCTGCAGGAATGTTCTGCGAGGAATTTGCCGGTCCTGGTGCTTGATCGTCCCAATCCGATCGGTGGTGAAATCATTGAAGGGCCAACGCTGAAAACAGAATTCCGCAGCTTCGTAGGTGAAGCCAGCATTCCCATGCGACACGGAATGACAATCGGGGAGCTCGCGACTTACTTCAACCTCTCTTTTCAGATCTATGCGGACCTGACCGTCATTCCTATGACAGGCTGGTCGCGGAATCTGGACTGCGAGCAGACTGGTCGCATCTGGGTCCCGCCGTCACCCAATATGCCGACTATCGAAACCGCCATCGTGTACCCCGGGCAGGTGCTGCTGGAAGGAACAAACCTGTCAGAAGGCCGTGGCACGACAGTGCCGTTTGAATGTTTCGGCGCACCCTTCATTGATCCTCCGGAATTCTGTACCGAGCTGCAGAACCTGGAACTTGCCGGAGTGCGTTTCCTGCCCGTCCGTTTCACACCTTCGTTTGATAAGTGGGCCGGTCAAAGCTGCGGCGGTGTGTCCATTCATGTGACTGACCGCGCGGCGTTTCGGTCGTATGAGATGACAGTCAGACTGCTGCAGTTGTGTGTCAGGTTGTATGGCGACGCCTTCCAATGGAACAAGCCGCCTTATGAATATGAAACGGCGTTGATGCCCATCGACATTATCAGCGGCAGTGAGCAACTGCGAGAATCCTTGCAGCCCGGAGCTGATCCCGACAACAGTCTTTTTGAGGCTGACCCAGATTGGGCTCGTGAACGCCGCGACTACCTGCTCTATTCCTGACCGCCACGTCTGAAGATCGTTGAAGACTGTTGCTGGCCTTTTTGTCATCCTGAAAGCCGCCGAGCGCGAGCTCCATTCGATCCACTGGCAGAAAATGCCGAACCAGTGCGAGCAACAGACCACTTGGGCATAGTTAATAGCCTAATCTTCAGAGTTCCGGCATTACAACCGTCACATTTCCCCAAATCTTCTCAAGCGGCACGATCGCTACGATCGATGATTCGATGAGCAGGCGTTGTGTCATGCGACATTCGCGCTGCAATTCGAACATTAAGCGAGCCCCTGTCGCTGGAGATTTCCCATGCCGATTCGACGGTCTGCCCTGAGTGCGCTGTGCCTGGTAATCTTTGGAACTGCCATCGTGCAGGGCCAGGAAAATGATCCATTCGCAGAATGGGACCGCGACAATGGTCGCATGGCAGCGAAGCGAACGGGAGCGCAGGATTCTAAAGCCTCCGTCACGTATTTTTCTCCGAGGACGGAAGAGACTCCATCATCGGAGTCACCAAAAGCTCTGGCACTGAAGACCGCTCAAATCAGAATGCGCGAACGCAGCCCGGCTCGACCTACGGTTGCAACGGCGGCCGCGACCAAAGCTCCAACCGGGGCCTCCCCAGCTGCTGTATCCACCGCCAAGCCTGCAGTTGCCACGAAATCTGTGGGCAAGCCATTCCCGCCAAAATCGGTCGCAGCCGCATCGAATGAAAAGTCCCCGGCGGCAGTAAAGTCATCGCCTCCTGGTGCTCTTACGGCTGCAGCAAAAGACATTAAGACATCCGCTGCCGCACGCCTGAAAAACTTGTCGGCGGCTCAGGCAACTGAAGGCAGCGACGAGCGTCCAATCGCCGAAAGCCAGGGCATAGTTCGCCAGGCCTCGCTGCAGGAAAATGACACACCCGCCGACAGCCCGGTGATCAGGACCGCCAGCCAGCCAGATGACCTTTCAGAAGAATTCGAGCCAGCGGAAGAAGGCAATCCTTTTGCCGACTTCTTGAACAATGCTCGGAAGAAAACCGCCAACGCCCCTCAGAACGAACTGTTCGAGCCATCCGCTGAAATGATGGACGGCGAAGAGAAAGCGGCGCCGCTTGTGAACCGAAAGTCGGCTGCGGCAAAGACGCCAGCGGTGTCCAACACGAACTCACGAAAACCAAGGTCGCAGTTCATCCCGGATGCGGATCCGCCAAATCCTGACATACCAAAAGCCGGGATGCCGAAGACTGTTGCCGACACGTCTGCAATGTCAGCCCGACCAGGGATGCCAGCCGCTGTCACAACATCGTCCGCGTCGAAACTCGATGATGGTCCGCAGTCACCGGGAATCACCGTTCAATGGGTTCGACGCGGAGAATTTAACGTGGGCCAGGAATGTGATGTGGATCTGGTTGTTCAGAATACGAGCAAGTTTGTTGTTCAAAGCGTGCTGACGGAAGCTGTGATTCCAGACGAGGTCGAGATTCTGGAATCCACACCCGCGCCGATGCAGGGATCAGAAAAGCCGACGTGGACTTTTGGAGAACTCAAGCCAGGCGAAACTCGAACAGTTTCACTGAAGATGATTCCTCGTGAACGTGGCGGAGTTCGGCTGGATGCCTTTGTGCGGCTCACGGGTTATACATCAACGGAGTTCTCCGTGCAGGAGCCGATGCTGGCCGTTGAGGTCGTCGGCCCTGATTCCGTGGAAGTCGGACAGCAGGTGAGCTATGTCGTTCGCGTTAACAACCCAGGGACCGGCATTGCCAGCAATGTCATCATACAGGTGGCCATTCCGGCTGGCATGGAACATCGCAGCGGCCGAATCCTGTCCATTGAAATCGGAACCCTGAATCCCGGGGAATCACGCCAGGCTAAGCTAAGCGTTACGGCTGTCGAAGGCGGAGCTCAGAATCTTGCCGTGCGAGCCATCGCGGACGGAGATCTCACCGAAGAAACTCTGGCCAACGTGATGGTTTCAGAACCACAGCTGAGTATCGAAATTGCCGGCCCAACCGAACAGATGACTGGCCGCACCAGCGATTACACCATGACGGTTTCCAATGCCGGAAATGTACCGTCGGCTAACGTGCGAGCCAAGTATCGACTGCCGGACGGTTTCGAATTCGTCTCCGCTGATCGCGGCGGAAAGTACACCAAGGCCGACCATTCCATTGAGTGGTTCGTGGGGACCATGCAGCCGGAGGAGGAAAGCAGCTTCCTGTTGACTCTGCGAGCTACAGAGACTGGCGAACTGGTTCATCAGGCGGGCGTTATTTCTGAACACGGGCATGTCACAACCTGTGACTATGCCACCACTGTCGAAGGCATGGCGGCTCTGGAGCTGAAGATTTCAGCCAGCGACACGCAGCTGATTAAGGGCGAGAACGTGAAGTGGGAAGTTCACATCCGAAATACCGGCAGCCGAGCAGCGACGAACGTTGGCATGTCGTGCGAATTGCCTTCAGGAGTTCAGCTGCTGGAAGCGGATGGACCGACGGCTCATATCGCAGAAAACGGCGTGATGGTGTTCCGCTCGCTGCCTGCCATTGAGCCCGGCGAAGATGTCGTCTACGAGATCTCTGTTCAGTGCATTCGAAGCGGTAACCATAGCCTGCGTCTGCGAGTGGCCAGCGAATCGATCTCTGAACCACTGATCGGCGAAGAGTCGGCGACTGTGTCAGATCGCTAAGTCTCGTTCGATCAATAATTGTCGCCTCTCGCTCCGCGAAAGTAGCGTTCTTTCGCGGAGCAAAAGGCAACGATCAAACACTTATTGATCGACTTAGACTTACGCTTTTGCCATTTGCTCGGCGGCCATTTCCTTGAGGGCACGTTTGTAGTCGACGGGCATGACCTTGCGGAACTGCTTCAGCGATGGCGTCCAGCTGTCGAGGATCTTCTTCGCAACCGCTGAATCGGTATAACGAAGATGGTTCTCAATCAGAGTCCGCAGTTCCTGAATGTCGGCCTCTTCAACCATGTCTTCCAGAGCCACCATTTCCAGATTGCAGTTCACAAGGAACTTGTTGTCTGAATCGTAGACGTAAGCCACACCACCGGACATACCGGCGGCAAAGTTGCGTCCTGTTTGGCCAAGGATCACGGCTCGACCACCGGTCATGTATTCCAGACCGTGATCGCCGCAGCCTTCAATCACCGCGGTCGCTCCAGAGTTTCGCACGCAAAAACGTTCGGCCGCGATTCCACTGAAGTACGCTTCACCGGACGTCGCTCCGTACAGAGCCACGTTGCCGATGATGATGTTGTCTTCCGCCTTGAAGGAAACCCCCTTCGGCGGATAAACAATCAGCCGGCCGCCGGACAAGCCCTTGCCTGCATAATCGTTCGCGTCACCTTCAATTTCGATCGTGATGCCATGAACCAGCCACGCTCCAACGCTCTGGCCGGCCGATCCCTTTGCCTTGATGTGAATCGTTTCTGCCGGCAGCCCGTTGGCTCCATGAGCCCGACTCACTTCGTTGCTGAGAATCGTCCCGAACGCACGATCGATATTCTGAATCGTGGTGTCGATCCGAACATGCTTCCTGTCCTTCAGAGCAGGCTCGCACTTCTGCAGCAGTTCCATGTCCCGAACATTGTCCAGAGCATGATCCTGGCTGATTGTGCAATAGGTCTGAACGCCCTCATGAGGCTTCTTCGCCGGAGTCAGAATCGGCGACAGATCCAGTTGGCTGGCCTTCCAGTGAGTCACGGTCGGATCCAATTCCAGCATGTCAACGCGTCCGACCATTTCATTGATCGTGCGGAAGCCCAGCTCTGCCATGATCTCGCGAGTTTCCTCAGCGACCATGAACAGATAATTCACAACGTGTTCCGGCTTGCCCTGGAACTTCTTGCGAAGAACAGGATCCTGAGTCGCGATGCCGACAGGGCAGGTATTCAGATGACACTTTCGCATCATGATACAGCCCAGAGTAATCAGCGGTGCTGTCGCAAAGCCGAACTCTTCTGCACCCAGCATCGCAGCCATCACCACGTCGCGCCCGGTCTTCAGCTGGCCGTCGGTCTGCAGACGAACACGGCTTCGCAGATCGTTCATCACCAGAGTCTGATGGGTTTCTGCGATCCCCAGTTCCCATGGCAGACCGGCATGCTTGATGCTGGTCAGTGGTGAAGCACCCGTGCCGCCTTCAAAACCTGAAATCAGGATGTTGTCCGCGTGTCCCTTGGCGACCCCCGACGCAATCGTGCCCACGCCGACTTCTGAAACCAGCTTGACGCTGATCCGAGCTCGTCGGTTGGTGTTCTTCAGGTCGAAGATCAGCTGTGACAGGTCTTCAATCGAATAAATGTCATGGTGCGGCGGAGGACTGATAAGACCGACGCCTCGCGTTGACATGCGGGTTTCTGCGATCGTCTTGTCGACCTTGTGACCAGGCAGTTCTCCGCCTTCACCCGGCTTTGCTCCCTGAGCGATCTTGATCTGCAATTCGTCCGCGTTCGTCAGATACCACGACGTCACGCCGAAACGCCCCGAGGCAATCTGCTTGATGGCCGAACGACGCGAATCGCCATTCTCCATAGGCTCAAAGCGATCGTATCGCTCGCCACCTTCACCGGTATTGCTCTTGCCGCCGATGCGGTTCATGGCAATCGCCAGTGACTCATGCGCTTCGGCTGAAATCGAACCGTAGCTCATCGCCCCGGTGCAGAAACGCTTCACAATATCCGCAGCAGATTCCACCTCCGCCAACGGAACAGAATCGCCTTTGCGGAACTTCAACAGGCCTCGCAGATGACACGACCGAGTGGTCTCGGTGTTCACGAGCTTTGAAAAGTCCTTGTACGCCGACTTATCGCCGGTTCGAGCAGCCTGCTGAATACGTCCGATCGTGTGCGGATTCCACGCATGCTTTTCACCCTGTCGACGCCAGGCGTAAAGTCCCTGGTTCGGCAGGTCGTGTGAAATACTGTCCGGATTTTCCGGGAAGCCCACGTGATGACGCATCAGCGCTTCTGTCGCAAGGATGTCAAAGTTGACGCCCTTGATGCGGCTTGAGGTGCCGGCAAAACAGAGATTCACCACGTCATCGGCCAAACCCAGAGCTTCAAAGATCTGAGCACCCTTGTAACTTTGCAGCGTGGAAATGCCCATCTTGGCCATGACCTTGAGCATGCCGTGAGCCACGCCCGATCGATAGGCGGCGATGATGCGATCATCGTCCCAGTCGTCCGTGAGCTTGCCGTCCAGACGAGCCTGCCGCAAAGCGTACAGAGCCAGGTAAGGATTCACCGCGTCGGCTCCGTAGCCAATCAGCAGACAGAAGTGATGCACTTCGCGAGCTTCGCCTGATTCTACCAGCAGGCCGATCTGAGTTCGCTCTTCGTGACGCACCAGGTGATGATGCACGGCCCCTGTAGCCATCAGCGAACTGACAGGAACGCGGTCCGAACTGATCTTGCGATCAGAAAGCACCACCAGGCTGTAACCGTTTGCGATCGCTTCGCGAGCTTCCTTGCAGATACGATCCAGTGCCGTTCGAAGGCCAGCAACACCGTCTGCTTTAGGATACGTAATGTCAATGACGCGGCACTTCCAGCCGCGATGGTTGATGCCCTTCAGATTGGCCATCTGATGATTGGTCAGAATCGGATGAGGAATCGCAAGCCGGTGACAGCTTTCCTTCTTCGTGTCGAGCAGGTTGGCTTCCGGGCCGATGTAGCATTCCAGAGACATAATGACTTCTTCGCGGATCGAATCGATCGGCGGATTGGTCACCTGGGCGAACAGCTGATGAAAATAATCGTACAGCATGCGCGGCTGGTCGCTCAGACAGGCCAAAGCCGCGTCGTTGCCCATGGACCCGATCGGATCCTTGTCCGCCTTGATCAGCGGCAGCAGCATGAAGTTCATGGTTTCGGATGTGTATCCAAACGCCTGCATGCGATTCAACAGCTCCTGGCCGGTCAGCCGTTCAGGCGGAGTCTTCTTTGGCAGTTCTTCCAGACGAATCCGCTGTTCCTGAATCCACTGCTTGTACGGACGGCGAGACGCAACTTCCTTCTTTAGCTCTTCGTCGTCAATGATGCGGCCCTGTTCGAAATCCACCAGGAACATTCGGCCCGGCTGCAGGCGTCCCTTGTAAGCCACATTCTGCGGCTCAATATCCAGCACGCCCACTTCGCTGGCCATGACGACCCTATCGTCTTTGGTGACGTAGTAGCGGCTTGGTCGCAGACCGTTACGGTCCAGCGTGGCACCGATGAAGTGACCGTCGGTGAAGGAAATGGAGGCTGGCCCGTCCCATGGCTCCTGAACGGACGAGTAGAATTCGTAGAAGGCACGCTTGTCTTCCGGCATTGTCTGATGATTCTGCCAGGCTTCCGGCACCATCATCATGACAATTTCCTGCAGCGTGCTGCCGGAGTGATACAGCATCTCCAAAGCATTATCGAAACAGCCCGAGTCCGATGTATGCGGCTCAACGATCGGGAACAGCTTCTTGATATCATCGCCAAAGAGTTCGCTCTTCATCATGCCCTGTCGAGCAAACATCCAGTTAGAGTTGCCCTTCACAGTGTTGATTTCGCCATTGTGCGACATAAATCGCAGCGGCTGAGCTCGGTCCCAGCTTGGAAATGTGTTTGTGGCAAAGCGGGAGTGAACCATGGCCAGGTGAGTGTCGTAATCTTCGGCCTGCAGGTCCCTAAAGAAAGGCAGAACCTGGAACGACGTGAGCATCCCCTTGTAGATGATCAGCTTGGTCGACAGTGAACAGACGTAGAACAGCAATGCCTGAGACATGTCGCTGTTGCGAAGCTTGTGGCTCGACAACTTGCGGATAATGAACAGCTGCCGCTCCAGAGCGTCCTTGTCCAGCCCCTCGGCGCCGCCCACGAACAGCATCTCCATATACGGTGCACACGCGCGAGCCGTCTTGCCAATGTCGGCCTTATCGTAGTCAACCGGCAGCGGACGCCAGCCGAGCAGCGTCTGACCCTGTTGAACGATAAATTCTTCCACGGTCTTCTTGCAGACGGCTCGCTGAGCTTCATCCTGAGGCAGAAAGACAATCCCCGCGCCGTACTTACCGGCTTCCGGCAGCTTGATACCAATATCCTCTTTGGCGACTCGCTTCAGAAATTTGTGCGGCAGAGCGGTGAGCATACCGGCTCCGTCGCCGGTGTTAGATTCGCATCCACAGGCACCGCGGTGATCCATGTGTCGCAGAATTCGATCGGCATCGTCAACAATCTGACGTGATCGCTGGCCCTTGATGTGAGCGACAAAACCCACGCCGCAGTTGTCGTGTTCATTTCGAGGATCATACAAACCGGTCGCTTCCGGCGCACCGTAAGATGGGCGAAACGGAGCTGGATACTGATTGCCGCGAATGTCTTCCATGTGAGTGATCCCTTTTTCAATTCTCATCGTAGCGGAACGCGCCACGTGTTTCGGTTGGCTTATTGGTCTACCTGGAATGCCGAAAGCCTTGGCGGCTTCCGCTACCCTGATGACCAGTGACGATACGGACGGTTGACACCCTGCCGCTCGCCAAGTCAATTATTTTTTCTTCCGACAACCGGTCGGAACGGCGTGTGCGCATCGAATTTGCCACCAGGATTCGCTGACACACGTGATCAGGACACGGTCAGCTAAGTGGCAGAATGGCCCGTTTGGACGCGGCCGCGCGTTTCACACCCACATTGACAGTGGTAACGTCCGCCGCAATTCGCGAGCACGCGACGGCAGCATCAACACATGAAGTGTCGACGGTCATTGACCGTGAAGCTGCAGAAGAGAAAGCTCGGAGCGAATTCAGCATGGTTCAGGGACAACCCATTCAGTCAATCGTTCTTGTCTTTTAATGGCGCTTCACACGAAGGCCACGGTTACTTTCGAGCATTCCGCAATTCGTAACCGTCTTCACCGACCGATTTCTGTTGAAGAATATTCGGTGAGCCTCTTCCCGGCCGGAACACTTGACCATTGAGTGAGGCAACGGGTTCACGGATTCCGCCAGTTTTGCCCTTCAAATTGTTTCACGGTTGGGGTTACAAAACAAGCATTCCCGTCTGTCTTCTGCCGGATCAGAGAAAAGCGGCTGCCAGAAACCCTTTCAGCTCACCATTTTCACGCCCATTTCCCCTCCCCCCGCCCAGAGACAAAAAGAGACCAAGCCGCTGATCCTGCCATTTTCGTATGAGGGCGCCCCGCATGCCTGGTGCAACGCCGGCAGAACCCCTGACGCTAGGTCAGGGGCGAGCAATCCTAATTCCAAACGCCCCCGAGTTTATCTCGGGGGTTCATATCGACTTTGCACTACCTGCTTAAAATCATCACTCAGCCTCGCCCTGTCTTCCCTTTCGTGTGTTTCGTGTCTTTCGTGGTCAGAAACCTGTGTTACGCGTTCCTGCCGTCTGCCTCACGATCAAACGGTCACTGCAAAAGTGATGAGTGCCGGGTGATCGGATAGAAGTGGGGACCGGGGAACTGTTTCGGGGAGTGAATCTGTTATGCTTCCCACGCCGATCGGTCGGACCATTTTCCACAGGGATTGTGTGCCACCGACGTCGGACGAAAGAACGTGGTTCACTTGAACTCCTGAATTCCCATGTCCGTTCACTTTGAGCCAGTCTGGTCGTTGGCCCTGACGCTGCTTGCCTGTGTGTCAATGCTGGCCGTCACGTGGCTGGCATACCCGCGCCGGATTCGCCACTTATCGGCGGGCTGGCGGCGAACGCTCATCGGCCTGCGACTGGCCATTCTCGTTCTCATCTGCCTGTTGCTGTTGCGGCCGATTGCTGTCTTTGAAAGCAACGACAAGTCCGAAGCCATTCTCTATGTCCTGAGCGATTCCAGTCGCAGTATGCAGACAGAAGATGTGCCGGGTGCGGGAACGCGGCGCCAGGCACTGCTGAAGACGCTGGAATCCGCCGCGCCCAGTTTTAAATCGATCGCAGAAAAAGCCGAGATCCGTTTTCGCGATTACGCCGATGTTCTGAAATCCGTGGAGACGCCGCAGGATGCCACCGACGGAACGATGACCGCCCTTGGCCGAGTTCTGGAACTCACGTCCGAAGAAATTGCGCGAGGGCGAGTTCCTGCCGTATTAATGCTCGGCGACGGGCGTCAGGCCGCGTCGGGTATCCTGGATGTTGATCCCGTCCAGGTGGCCCGTCTGTTCGGCCGACAACAGCGAGCAATCTATACAGGTGGTTTCGGAAGTACTGAAGCTGGCAGTGCTTCACTCGATCTGGCTTTGGATGATCTTGATCTGTCTCGCGAAGTTTTTCAGGGCAACGTCTTGATGATTCGCGTCCGCCTGAAAGCCGCCGGCGCTCAGGGGCAGAACGTCACCCTGCGAGTTCTGCAGGAAAACCGCACGGGAAAACGTGAAGGAGAAAGCGGACCGATGGAAGCGGTTCCGCTGACTCAGGATACAAAGTCGGTCGTCAGTGTGACTCCCGCGGAATCCTCCGAAGAACGTTTTGTGCAGCTGCAAATTGCACCCGACCAGCTGGGGGATATCAAGCTTGCCGTTGAAGCCGAACCGTTGCCCGGTGAGGTGCGAAAAACCAATAACCGCGTGGAGACGATCATACGAGTTCGCCGTGGCGGAATTCGCATCGCTTATTTTGATACCAGTCGACCTGAGCAGAAGTGGATTCGGGAGATCAATGACAGCAGCCGAATTCAGGTCGACTATCAACGCGTGCTTGGCGGCAAATTGAGCGGCCGAACCAGAATCCCGGATAAATTTTTTCAGCCAGGCAGCTATGACGGATACATCATTGGCGACGTGCCGGCCTCAGCATTCACTCCTGAACAAATGGCGGGGCTTGTTCGCGCCTGCAATCAGGGAGCCGGTTTGATGATGACCGGCGGGCATAATAACTTTGGACAGGGAGGATATGGCCAGACGCTTCTGGAACCTCTGTTTCCCGTCGAACTGCCCGCCGAAAACAAACAGGTTGATCAGGCTCAACAGATGATGCCGGCTCGCGACAGCCTCAGTCATTATATGTTGCAGATCGCAGCTCCCGAACAGAATCGGGAACGATGGGCGCAACTGCCGCCCCTGCCCGGAGCAAATCTGCTGATTCCTCGAAATAATTCGCTGGCGCAGATACTCGCAGTTTCCGATCAGGGCTTTCCACTTCTCATCGGCCATGAAGTCGGACCTTCACGAGCCCTCGCGTTCGCCGGGGACTCGACGTGGCTGTGGTGCACCAATGGCTTTATGGAAGAACATAATCGCTTCTGGCGACAGGTCGTGTTCTGGCTGACGCGAAAGGAAACTGACGATGAGCAGCCTGTCTGGATCACCGCCACGCCGCGTGATCTCACACCCGGCCAGCCGACGGAATTGTCGTTCGGCGTCCGTGATGCGCAAAAGAATCCTGTACCGGATGCGGTCTTTGAGGTCGAAGTTACTGACCCCAAAGGCAGGATTCATCCCCTGACACCTCAGGCCAGCACAGGCATGAGCGTTGCCGATTTTGATCAGACAATGGAACCCGGCGATTATTGGGCTCGCGTGAAAGCCAGCAAAAACGGAGCGGCATTGGCCGGGATCGCGGTGACGCGTTTTCATGTCAATGCGCGTGATCCCGAACTGGATAACCCGGTCGCCGATTTTGCAATGCTGCGAGAAATCTCGCACGCCAGTGGTGGCGAATTTCTGACACCCGAACAACTTCAGGTGAAGCTCGACACGTGGGCCAAAGAAGGACTCCCCGGCCTGTCGCTCGCCCGCCGGCAACAGATGAGTCTTTGGGACAACTGGTTCATGCTGCTCGCCCTTGTGCTGCTGATGTCAGCAGAATGGTCGTTGCGAAAAAAACGCGGACTGGTGTGATCGCCCGCCTGGCTTTAATTGTGCTGGAGGCATCTGGGAGAAATCCTGAAGACGGTTCGCGCAGAATCGTCGCTTGCCGAACCCGTAAAATTCCAAACCCAGAGCCTTTCAGCGAATCTCCCCAGGTAGCGGCTCACTGTACCACACAAGTTTCTTCTGGCAGATAGTGCCGATTCAGAAATTCTCGGCCTGCGGCTTTGGACAGGAAGCTGAGTTGCGTCGGTCTTTCCCCTGGGAAGGGCAGAAGTGCTCGCAAATGATGAGCGTGTTCATGCTATGACCGCGCGATGGATTTACTGAACAGTACGGAGAAAAGGCGAACATTGGCGGGATTCATCAGCACTCATTCGCCAGCCGTGAAATTGTGAAAGGTCACAACTTGGCGGAGAAAGCCCGAAACGCTCGGGGCGCCACGTTGCCCGAAGGCTAAGCTGCGATGAAGTACCGAGTCGACGGCTGCAAAGGCGATTCTGTTTCAGCCGATTGAGCCAGCCCCCCAGGATTGGGGTTATTGATGGCGATATTTAACGAACAAAGGGTTCCCGATTTTTTCGGAAACCCTTTGTTTTCATTGATGGGCAGAGGGGGAATTGAACCCCCGACACCAGGATTTTCAGTCCTGTGCTCTACCAACTGAGCTATCTGCCCTGACATCCATTGGAACACCTGAATGACAGGTGTTGCCTTTGGGTGCTTTTCAGGGTGCGGATGTTAGGGGCTGATTCGATTCAATACAAGACATTGAGGCCCTGTCGCGAAAATTCGAGAGACTTGGTGGCAAAGACGAGCAGCGTTGTGCCAGATTTGTCGGCTTTTCCCACTGGATTTGCTGGGAGGGATTAGGATGCTGTGCAGCGTCCGGCCACTGGCACTCATTTTATAGCGGAACGCGCCAAGGTTTTCGGTTTTCTGTTCGAATTAGCCAACATTCCGAAAGCCTTGGCGGCTTCCGCTACAATGATTCCCTTCCAAAGTGATCGCCATAGGGTGTCCGGCAGCGATGAAGATCGCACAACTTTGCCATTGGGACAGCTCCAGTGGTGGCATACGAGCGAAAGCGGACAATTTTTCAGGACCGGATACGCTTGCCCTTTGGTCGCTTTGCCAAAAGTAGCCGGCCCTTTCAGAATTTTGAAATATTCGCATTGGCAGCGGCATCCTTGTTACAGATGCCTGTGCGTTGGAGGATGCTTGTTGTCGCGGACTGATCGAGATGACTCTTTCGATGAGACTCAATCTGCGCCAGCAACTTCTGGAACGGCTCGATTGATGGTCGAGCGGGGGTGCGTCCAGTGGGAACGTGATCTCAAGGCGTTTCTGCTGGGCGTGTTAAGAGATTCGCATCTGGCGGAAGATGTCTTTCAAAAAGCAGTAATCCGGGCGATCGCCAGTGCGAAATCCGTTCGGCAGGAGACTCTGAAGGGCTGGCTGTTTGCGATTGCACTGAACGAGGCGCGACAAAGTCAACGGGAAAAACTGCGAGATACGAGGCAGCATGAACAACTGGCCGAACAACTGGCGTTGGAACAGCCGCAGCGACTGGCGGGTGTTGATGTTCGATGGATAACGGAACTGGGTCTGGTGAATTCGGATGTCGTGGATGTGCTTCGGGTGTCTGTTGCCAGGCTGCCGAAAGAGATGCAGCAGGTGATTGGGCAGAGGATTTACGAAGGCCGCACATTTGCTGAGATCGCTGCGGAGATGGAATTGCCCCTGGGTACAGTTCTAACCTGGATGCGGCGTGGATTGCAGAAGCTGCGAGAAGACTCGGGCCTGCGAGATTTGTGGGATCAATAGTTGTTCAGAATTGTAGTGGAAGCGGTGATGTGAAGGTTGTCAGTGCCAGAAAACCCGAAGGGCTGACTTTCGGAGTGTCTGGCGTAAAGTATGCAGGACGGCAGTGTCAAAGATTATTGAGGGGATCGTCTGTCTGTGTGGCGGGTGAGAAACTACTTATGTCAGAAATTGCAGAACAATTAACCACAACCGAAGGCCGTGACTGGCTTGCGATGCAGTTTGTACTTGGCGAACTGACGGAGCAACAGTCTGTGGAATTTGATGCGGCGCTGCTGAATGATTCGACGGTGTGTGATGCGGTGGTGAATGCGACGTGTCTGATGTCGGGGATTGCTCTGGCCTTTGAACCAACGCCGGTTGTTTCTCGCGTGCCGGTAGCTGCTTATATGCCGGTGACCGCTCGTGTGCTGGTGACCGGAGGCCCGCGCGGTCGGCGGGTAGGCATCGTTCTGACAGCTGCGGCTGCTATGGGTGTGATGGCGGCCTTTGTTTATTCACAGTTTCTTCCCGTGTCGTCGTTCGTGCCTATGACTTCTCTGGCAACGGCCGCGGACTTGGATGCGGCGGACGCATTTGTGAGTCTGCTGCCGGATGAGACGCCTGCGGATATAAGTACGGACGATGAGGACTTTGTCTACTCCGAGGATTCGTTGGCGGACTTGGCTGCGCCGGAATGGTTGCTGACGGCGGTGGAGCTGGAGCAGGATCAGACAGATTCAAAGCCTCCGGTCGATGACAGCGTTTATTAGAGGCTCGGCTGAATCGTCGGACAGGCGTTTTTGCGGGGCAGGTATGTGAGCAAGTTCAGAATTGTTTGATGGCCGGGTGGATTGTTGTCAGGTGGTTGCGATGAGTGGTTTCAGAGAACTGATGGAGTCAGCCTTGTTTGACGTGAAACAGTTCCTTATTCGCCTTCGTTTGGCTGGTGTGCTGTTGCTGGGTCTCACCGTTGCCGCCCCGTTGCTGCAGGCGGATGAAAAGTCCACTGCAACGCCGGAAGTGAAGAAGGAGACCGGTGCCGATGCAAAGACTGATGCCAAAGTGGACGTGAAGTTCGAGAAGAAATCGCGTCCTGAGATGGCGACAGGGGATCGTGAGGCCGCGATAAAGTTTGCGGCGGACAATCATCCCGAGTTGGCTCGTCTTCTTGAACAGCTGCAGAAGTCTCGGCCGAACGAGTTTGCTCGGGCCGCGAAGGAATTGGATCAACAGCGGCAGTTGCTGGAGCGAGTCCGGGAGAAGAATCCGGCGAGGTATTCGGCGCAGCTGGAATCATGGAAGAAGGATTCGCAGATTCGAGTCCTGATGGCTCGCTGGTCGCACAGTAAGGATCCGACGATCGAAAAACACGTTCGCGAATTGTTGGCGCAGCGGCATGAGGCTCGCGCCGTGCAGCTTTATGCCGATAAGAAGCGCCTTGCTGAACAGCAGCGGAAACTGGATGAGCAGATCGCGGCGGCCGAGGAGCCTGCAGAGGCGCAGATTGATAAAGAATGGGAACAGCTTTCCCGGAAGGCTGGTTCACGAAAAGACCATACAAAGAAAAAGGCTAACGAACCCGCGGCTGGGACTGGAGACGTCGCAGTGCCGACAGAGGGAAAGCAAAAGACGTCTGAGCCGTGACAAAGGTTGGCAGGAATGAAGGCATGGAAACAAAGGTTTCCTGAGGAAAGTGGGATGAAATATTAGTCCTTCTCCCCTGCAGGGGAGAAGGTGGCCGACAGGCCGGATGGGGGCTTGAGCGTTCGGCGTGACAAACAAGCAAAGTACAAAATGGCAAGGCCGGCTCACCCTAGCCCTCTCCCCCGCGGGGGAGAGGGGACATAAGAACGAAACATGCTTCCCCGCAGGGGAGAAGAGACCTGGTCAACAGGGACCTGAAGACACGGATCTGGTAGCGAGTACTGATTCAGAATTTGATGAGGCAGTTGTGATGCAAGCAATTATGATTCAAAAGACACTGAGATTTCTGCTGCTGGGCGCAGGGTCGGCCATGTGCGCTGTCGCTTTCTCTGCAGCCGGTGTTCAGTCGCAAGACGCGGCGAACGTCACCGCGACGGCCGACGACGCGGTTCAGGATTCGGTCATCATGCGGTATGCCAGTGCTGACGCGGCTGGAGAAGTACCCGACTTTCAGAAGCATGTGGTCCCGTTGCTTGGAAAGCTGGGATGCAATGGCCGTGCGTGTCACGGTTCGTTCCAGGGGCGAGGCGGGTTTCGGCTAAGTCTGTTCGGGTACGACTTCGATCTGGACCACAACGAACTGTACGGACGACTGGACCCGGAATCGCCTTCGGACAGTTTAATTCTTCAGAAGCCCTTGATGCAGATTCAGCACGAAGGCGGTCAGCGTTTGAAAGAAGGCAGCTGGGAGCATCACGTGCTGCTGCGATGGGTTCAAACAGGAGCGGCCGAGCGACAGAAGCAACCGCCGACTCTGACGAAGCTTCAACTGTCTCCGTCGGAAATTCTCTTCTCGGCGGACGGTCAGCAGCAGCAATTGAAAGCCGTCGCAGTGTGGACCGACGGGACTCGTGAAGACGTCACCGCGTTGACTCGCTTTCAGACCAATGACGACCAGATTGCCGACGTGACTGCGGATGGCATGGTACTCGCCGGTTCGTCGGGCGACACTCACATCGTGGCGTCTTACGACCGCGCCGTGGTCCCCGTGCCCGTGATTCGTCCGGTTTCGGAACAGTTTGGCGACAAGTATCCAGTGACATCCACGCCGACTCGTGTTGACGAGCTTGTGGTGCAGAAGCTTCGCAAGGTCGGGATTGTCCAGTCGGAAACATGCACGGACGCTGAGTTCCTGCGGCGCGTCAGTCTGGACTTGACGGGCACGTTGCCAACGCCGGGCGAGGTGCGTGAATTCATTGCTGATACACGTTCCGAAAAACGCAGCCTGAAGATTGATGAGTTGCTGGAGCGGCCCGGCTATGTGGCCTGGTGGACGACAAAGCTGTGTGACTTTACGGGTAACAGTGACGACAAGCTGAATAATGTCACACCCGTGCAGAGTGAGGCCTCAAAGCAATGGTATGCCTGGATTGAGAAGCGTGTGCGTGACAATGTCAGTTACGACAAAATCGTTGAAGGCATTGTGATGGCCGTCAGCCGTGATCCGGGCGAATCGTATGAGCAGTACTGCGAGAACGTGTCGCAGCTGTATCACAAAGGCGGCCCAGGTTCAGCGGGTTATGCAGAGCGAAGCAGCCTGCCTCACTTCTGGGCGCGGCAGAATTTCCAGACTTCCGAAGACCGCGTGATAGGATTTGCCTACACCTTCCTGGGGACTCGAATTCAGTGTGCACAGTGCCACAAGCATCCTTTTGACCAGTGGACTCAGGACGACTTCAAGCAGTTCGAAGGTTTCTTTAAGGGCACAGTCGGACGTCAGAATACGCGACCGGATGCCAAAAAAGACTACGAAGCGATGGTGGCCGGGATTGATGGCACCGAGGGCCTGAAGGGCAACGATCTGCGACGTGTTCTTGCGGACAGCGTGCAGAAGGGTGCGGTGATTCCTCTGGCCGAGGTCTTTGCTGTCAAAGCGAAGTCCGTTCCCGCGAAGAACAAGAGCAATGATAAAAAGACGAAGGACAATGCCAAGCCGGGACGTAATTCCGTGTCACCGACAACGGCGAAGATTTTGGCTGGCCCCATTGTGGATCTTACGAAGTACGAGGACACTCGGGAGCCGCTGATGCAGTGGCTGCGTTCGCCGGATAATCCGTTGTTCGCCAAAGCGTTCGTGAACCGAGTGTGGGCGAATTATTTTAACGTGGGCATCGTCCAGCCTTCGGATGACATGAACCTCGCGAATCCGCCTGCGAATGCTCCGCTGCTGGATTATCTGGCGGCCGGGTTTATCGAACACGGGTTCGACATGAAGTGGCTGCATCGGGAAATTCTGAGCAGCCGGACTTATCAGTTGAGCTGGATTCCAAACTCGACGAACCGACTTGATGAGCGAAATTTCAGCCGCGCTGTACCGCGTCGAATTCCTGCGGAGATTGCTTTTGACATGATGGTCCAGGCGACTCGCAATACAGCTAAGAATCAGGAATTCGTCACCGCTTTAGATAAACGAGCCGTCTCGATCCCAGGGGCTGGCGTTCGCAATCGAAATCGTAACCCGGCCGATTATGCACTGACTGTGTTTGGACGTTCGACGCGGGAAAGCAATTGTGACTGCGATCGCACGGAAGAACCGAGTCTGTTGCAGACAATCTTCGTTCGCAACGATGGCCAGTTGCTGACGATGATGGACGATAACGATGGATGGTTGCAGCAGGTGGCTGCGGAAAGCAAGCTGACGTTTAATCGTAAGTCGGCCGCGGATCCCGTGGACGCAAAGAAGAACGCAAAATCGCAGCTGGCCAATCGGTATCGCGTCCAGGTAAAACGCCTGAAGGAGCGTATTGCTGAAGCGGAAGCGGCAGGCAAGCCGGCTCAGTTGAAAGCGTTGAAGGAACAGCTGGCGAAAGTCAAAGGGCAGGCTGACAAGGCTGGAGGTGGTGATGACTCAGCGGTGCCGGAGCCTCCTATACCCGGTATTCAGGAGATTCCTTCCACGATGAATGTCACCGAAATCATCAACGAGGCGTATCTCAGAACGCTCAGCCGCTTTCCAACAGCTGATGAACTGCAGACGGCTCAGACATACATTTCCGATTCCTCTGACGCCATCGACGGGATTCGCGGAGTCCTGTGGGCTCTGGTGAATACTCGCGAATTTATCGTCAACCATTAATCGACATTTTGAGACTCAATCGTTTCCTCTGCGTCGTCGCTATGCGACCGACCGCTCAATTTTGAAGACTGATTCAGGAGGTTTTTATGGCATTCTTTCGAACATGCGACGGTGTGGGTCGACGCGACTTTCTCAAGGCCGGTGTCGTCGGCGGGACCGGACTGACGCTGGCCAGTTATGCCCAGCTGGCATCGGCCAGTCATGTGAATCCGAACGCAAAGGCAAAGGCTGCGATCTTCGTCAATCTGAACGGCGGTCCTTCTCACATGGACACGTTCGACATGAAGCCAGACGCTCCGAAGGAGTACCGTGGCGAATTCAATCCGATTCAGACATGCCTGCCGGGCGTGACCATTTCGGAACATTTGCAAAAGACGGCTACCTGCATGGACAAGTTCACGCTGCTGCGGGGCGTGACGCACTCTGTTGCCGCACACGACCTGGGAACTCGTTACGTAAATACCGGCAATCGTCCGTTGCCGTCGCTCGAGTTTCCTGGCTTCGGTGCCGTCGTGACCAAAGAGCGGCCCGGGATTCCTGAGCTGCCGCCGTTTGTGGCGATTCCCAACAGTGCTCAGCGGCCCGGATATCTGGGAGTCAAATATGCCCCAATGAATACGACCGCCACTCCGCAGATTGGCACGCCGTTTCGCGTGCGAGGCATTTCGATGTCGGGCGGATTGACGATTGAAGACGTAGAGAAGCGCCGCAACCTGTTGACCAATCTGGACCGCACGTTCAGCGATGTGGAAAAAGACAGTCAGCTGCTCGATGGCATGGATGAATTCGGTCGCCAGGCTCACACGGTGATTACCTCCAATGCGGCTCGCGAAGCGTTTGATATCAGCAAGGAGTCTCCTGACTTCTCGAAGGCTTTTGGCGGTTCTGCACTGGGCTCCAGCTGTCTGCTGGCTCTCCGGCTTGTGGAATCCGGCGTCCGTTTTGTCACTGTGAGCAACGGTGGCTGGGACACACATCGCGACAACTGGAATACATTGAAGAACAAACAGTTGCCTGCTTTGGATGATGCTCTGTACGGCCTGTTCACAGGTCTCGCCGCTCGCGGGATGCTGGAATCGACGATCGTGTATGTGACGGGTGAGTTCGGCAGAACTCCGAAGATCAACAACGAACGCGTGGGCCGCGATCATTATCCGCGCAACATGTTCATGATCCTCGGCGGGGGCGGCGTGAGGGGCGGTCAGGTGCTGGGTGAGAGCGACGAAACAGCCAGCCTGCCGAAGCATGAAGGCTTCTCGCCGGATGATGTGGCGGCTAGTTTTTACAGTGCTCTGGGCATCGATCACACTTACGAATACCTCACGCCGACTGGTCGACCCGTCATGATCGTGCGGGATGGCCATGTGATCCCGGCGTTGTTCGCTTAAAGCGTCGCTCAGGATACTTTAGAGATTCGAGAAATGGGACAGCCGAGCCAGTGATGGTCGGTCTGTCCCATTTTTTTGGCAGCCGGAGCGTTTGAAACTTCCGCAACACAGAAGACGTTCGCCTCGACCGCAGTACAACAGGGCTCATTTATCCGAGCGGATTTCGTTCTGGGCGTCGGGCCAGGCCGTCAGATCATCGGTCCTTGAAGCAGCAACTCCAAACAGAGGAAAGCGCTGACAATAGAATCTCAGGGGCGAGTACGACGACTGCGTCGGCGCATGGATCTTATGACGTCGATTTTGCAGGCGCCGCTGAATCGGCTCGGATGCTACACTGAGTGCATCCGCCATGGGCGACTGTGCGTCCCAAACGTCCGGCACGATGTTCAAATTTGTGTTCATGGCACAACCTCCTGACACAGGGATTTCGAATTAACGAACTCAGACCAGCCAAGAATACGAGTCCAGTAGACACGCTGACCATTTCAAACTTGTCTCATGCAACATAGGAAAATCCGAGCGCGATTCTGAACGTGCAGCGCCGGCCATCTTTGGCAGATCGCTATGGGCCGTGACCGCTTCGTCGCAAGGGGATTGAACGGGGTGGCGTGCAGCGCCGCGATTCACGCGTCCGCCATCGCCTCTACCGAGGCCCGGTCGTCGACCGTGGAGTCCTGAAATCAGCAGGACCGGCAGATGATTCCGACGCAGATGAGCAGCCGAGTTGTGAATTGAGGATAGACATTCTGCGGAATCCGCCGAAAGATCAGGGTGGAACGCTGCGAGGAGATGCGGTCACTACGGCAGACGTTGATTTTATGTGTGTATTGTCTGCATTGCGGGCATTACCGCAGTCGGAGATGGGTCCGAGGTTGACACGATGGCTGAGAACCTGCCGTTGGGCATTGAGGCAGGCTGCGATAAGCGTGAGGAAATACTGCGATGACAAAGAATCATCATCTGAAGGATCCGTGGCTGCTGGCGGTATGGCCAGGAATGGGGCAGGTGGCGCTGGCAGCCGGATATTATCTGCTGGCGAAGCTTGGCATGTATCTGCAGACGGAGTTTTCATCCCGGGATTTGTTTGACATCGAACATATCGATGTGCGAGGTGGGATTATCCATACGGGACGGACGCCGCGCAGCCGTCTGTTTGTCTGGCGTGATCCGCACGGGAAGCATGATTTGTTGCTGTTCATTGGAGAGGCCCAGCCGCCGCAGGGAAAGTATGCGTTCTGCCGCGAGCTCATTGCCAAAGCGAAAGAGCTGGGAGCGACGCGAGTCTTCACCTTCGCAGCGATGGCATCTGGCATGCATCCGCAGAAAGAATCGCGAGTCTTTGGTGTCACGACTGATCCGCCGGGGCTGTCAGAATTTCAGCAGTTGGAGGTTCCGTTGCTCGAGGACGGTCGCATTGGCGGACTCAACGGGATTCTGTTGGGCATAGCGGCGGAAGAGGGAATGCATGGGACAGGACTGCTGGGAGAAATTCCGCAGCTGTTTTCGCAGGTTCCGTTCCCGGCCGCGTCACTGGCGGTACTCCGTGTGTTTACCACCCTGGCCGGTATACAGCTCGACTTCACAGAACTTGAGCGACAGGCGGAGGCACTGGAAGCACAGCTGGCTCGCCTGCTGATGGAAATCCAGCAGCGAATCGCCAGCAGCAAGGCGGCTGAAACTGCAGAGCTTTCGGAACCGGAGGAACCGTTTACGGCTGGCAATGTGAAGGAGCTGAAATTGAGTACTCAGGACCAGCGGCGTCTGGACGAATTATTCGAGCAGACCAGGCAGGACCGATCGCTGGCCTATCAGCTGAAGAACGAACTGGATCGTCTTGGCGTTTTCAAGGACTACGAAGATCGGTTCCTTGATCTGTTTCAAGAGTAACGCTTTGTCCGGTTTCGCAGGCAGCGTTGTCGTTGGCAGATGGATTCGCGAATGCTTCCCTGCTTGCGCGAGGGATTCCCTTTGCTACTGGAGGGGAATCAAAACATTCTGTTGCCATAACTGCCGCTGCAGAGCGGGCTCGCACTGCAGCGGTGCGGACGGTCGTCCATTTCAGCAGTACGCTATGTTGTCGCTCCGGCAGACGTTGTCATAGCATCCTGACGCCTTCAACTAAAGGCTCAATAGACACGCGTCGACACTCTGATGTGAGCACCTTGTGACACAGTTTCCATCTGAGTTGCCCGAAGAAATGCTGCTCGGTCAATTCATTCCGCTCCATTATCACTTCAACATGCTGCTTGATCAGTCGCGAATGAATCCCTTTCAGGAGGCGATTGATCTGGCCGTGCCGACGGATGGCACCGTGCTTGAGCTTGGTGGCGGGACAGGCGTGTTGTCTTGGTTTGCCGCTCAGAAGGCTCGCCATGTTTACTGTGTCGAACGCAATCCAGCGCTCGTCCGAGCGGCTCGCACGTTTCTGGAAAACAACAGCCAAGGTGATCGAGTCGCCGTGGTGCAGGCTGATGCAATGCATTATCTGCCTCCGGAACCTGTGGACGTGGTCATCTGTGAGATGCTGCATGTGGGCCTGGTGCGTGAAAAACAGCTGGAAGTGATTCGCAGTTTTAAGGAACGTTATCAGCAGGCGTTTGGAGGTCCCTTGCCTCGCTTCATTCCCGATACCACCGTGCTGGCGGTTCAGCCGATCGAACAGAGCTTCTGTTTTATGGGCTACACGGCCAACGTGCCGATATTTGAACCGGTCGGGCCGCAGATGAAAGATCGCTGGTTGGCTGCTCCGCATTTTTACGCCACGATCGATTATGCCGTTGAGTATCCGATGGAGTTCCATGTCGAGGCCCAACTGACCATGCAGCGAGACGGGCATTTGAACGCGGTCTCTCTGCTGACCAACAATTTTCTGGCGTTCGTGCTGAAAGAAAAACGGGCCGTCCAGTGGCTTATGAATCAATTAATTCTGCCGCTGCCAAAATCCATGAACGTCGAGAACGGCGACAACGTGTCGATCCGGTTCGCGTATCGCGCGGGATGTTCACTCGAAGCGCTGCAGGAGTCCCTTCAGGCAGAACTGTGTTCGCATGCGATCTGTCCTGTGCCGAACTTTCCACTGCGGCGAACGGCTTAGCATCGTGCGGCTTTTTAGAGTCTCCTTTCGCTCCGCGAAAGCAGCGTATTCGCAACTTTCGCGGAGCGAATGGCGACACTTATTTTCGGCTCGATACTCGATACTCGATACTCGATACTCGATACTCAAGCAGCAGGAGCCGCCAGTTTTCCGGCCTTAATCACACCGCCCTGAATGACGGCGATGAACTGGCTGCGATCTTCGAGGATTCGGATGTCGGCCAGCGGGTCGCCTGGAATCAGCAGCAGGTCAGCCAGCTTGCCGACTTCGACGGTTCCAAGTTCCTGACTGCGGCCCAGAATCTTCGCGCCGTTTTTTGTGGCGCAGGTGAGCACTTCCAGCGGAGTGAAGCCGACATAATTTACAAAGAACGACAGCTCACGCGCATAGTCCCCGTGTGGATTCCAGGCGAAGCCATAGTCGCCGCCCATGCCGAGACAGCCGCCGGCCTTGAGAATTCGGCGAGCACTTTCAGCGCCGCCGTCCAGCGTTTCCTGATGTCCGTCAATCACCTGCTGTGACATTCCGAATTCCGGCCCGCGCTGAATGCTGGCGTATTCAAAGTAAAGAGCGGGAACACACGGCACATCCCGCTGCAGTAGCAGATCCATGCATTCGTCGTCCATAAAAGTTCCGTGCTCGATGGCGTCGTAACCGGCCTTCAACGCATTTTTGATGCCTTCGGTGGCGCGGCAATGTCCGGTCACTTTCAGCCCATGATTATGAGCCGTTTCGACCACGGCATGCATTTCTTCAAAGGTCATACAGAGTGTATGGTGATCGTTGGTGTCAGGAGCCGCTGCATCGCCGGTCGGGTACGTCTTCACCCATTCAATCCCGTCCTTCACGAGCTTGCGGACGGCGGCGCGAGCTTCCACGGGGCCGTTGATGAGGAGCACGAGTCCTTCCATGCCGATCTTGCGGAAGTCAGGATTCCAGTCCATCAAGCCGCCAACGCCACAGATCTCACGGCCGCTCGTCGCCATCCGCGGGCCGGCGGTGATGTCCGATTCGATTGCCTTCTTCAGCCACACGTCAATGTTGAACAGGCTGCCACCGCTGCGCGCCGCCGTGTATCCACATTCCAGAGCCAGCCTGGCGTTGGCCGCGGCCAGCAGCGTGACGTATTCGACCGGATATTTGGTATCCAGATCTTCGAGCGCGATGACGTTGAAGTACGTTGAATGAAAGTGAGCTTCCACAAGACCGGGCAAAATAGTTCCGCCCTGAAGATCGATGATCCGCACATCGGCCGATCCCCTGGATTGTCCATTCGATAATTCTGCGGCGGTCGGCGCGGAAGCGGTCGGACCCGCGTAAGTGATAAATCCGTCTTTGCAGATCACGGTGGCGCTTGGAACGGGAGCACCTCCGTTTCCATCAATGAGCTGACCATTGCGAATGATGGTGGTGCCGGAATGATTCTTCATCGAAGGACCTTTGATCAGGAAACAGCGTGGGTGACAGCCGGGTGAACCCGGCATTCTGCGGTTCTGTTGACCACTCGTCCACTGACCGGTTGAAGGAAAACCGGCCGATGTCCTGTCAGGTTGCGCCCGAAGTCGCTACAATCCCACGGCTTTGGCCGCATTTCCAGATGCGGCGGTTTTGAACAGTATCCTTTCCTTTCTGTCTCTCGCAAGAATCCGGATCATGGCGAAGAAATCAATTGCTGATGTGAATGTGGCAGACAAAACGGTGCTGATGCGAGTGGACTTCAACGTCCCTCTGGATGACCACTGTAACGTGACCGACGATCGTCGTGTTCGCATGGCGGTTCCGTCCATTAAGTCGGTTATTGACCGTGGTGGAAAACTGATCCTCTGCAGTCATCTGGGGCAGCCTAAGGATGGCGAAGATCTGGGCAAGTACAGCCTGAAGCCAGCGGCTGAGGTTCTATCAGGCTTGCTGGGCAAGCCCGTCGCTTTTGCGTCCGACACTGTCGATGCCGACGCCACAGCGAAAGTTGCGGCTTTGAAAGGTGGCGAAGTGCTGCTGCTGGAAAATCTGCGATTCAACAAGGGCGAGAAGAAAGGCGACGCTGTGTTCGCTGGCAAGCTGGCTGCCTTTGCCGACATTTATTGCAACGATGCGTTCGGAACCTGCCACCGTACAGATGCGTCCATGGTCGCGGTTCCTCAGGCCATGGCTGGCAAACCACGAGTCGTTGGCTTTCTGGTTCAGAAGGAAGTGCAGTATCTGTCGGATGCCATTGCCAATCCTCAACGGCCTTTCATCGCGATCCTCGGCGGTGCCAAGGTGTCTGACAAGATCAACGTGATCAAGAATCTGTTGACAATCTGTGACAAGGTGCTGATCGGCGGCGCGATGGCTTACACGTTCGCCGTGGCTAAGGGCGGCAAGGTTGGTCGCAGTCGAGTTGAAATGGACCGCGTCGAACTGGCAAAGGAACTGATCGCCAGTGGCGGCGATAAGCTGGTTCTTCCCGTGGACACTCATTGTGGTGACGCATTCAACGCAAATTGCAACAAGGTGGTGGTGAAGGCGGGCGAGATTCCGGATACCTTCGAAGGTTTCGACATCGGGCCGGAGACCGCGAAGCAGTATGCGATTGAAGTCAGTAAGGCAAAGACGGTCGTCTGGAACGGTCCGATGGGCGTTTTCGAAATGCCACCTTTTGACGCGGGCACTCGGGCTGTTGCGGAAGCGATTGCCAACAGTTCTTCGACAAGCATCATTGGTGGTGGTGACAGCGCAGCGGCGATTCAGCAGCTGGGTTTTGCCGATAAAGTTTCGCATGTCAGCACCGGTGGTGGTGCCAGCCTGTCGATGCTGGAAGGCGAGAAATTTGCCGCCGTTGAATTGCTGGATGAAGCGTAATCGATTCGGGTTAGACGACTAATCCGCAACCATCCTTCCGAAAGCATAACGTTATGAAACGTGTCGGCATCATTGCTCTGTTGCATGAAAGCAATACCTTCCTGGATGAGCCAACAACGTTAGAACACTTCACAACAAATCTCCTGGCCACCGGGCCGGCAGTGCTGGAGGCTTTCCGCGGAAGTCAGCATGAAGTCGGCGGATTCATAGACTCCCTGGCGGGCAATCCGGACATCGAACTGGTCGGCATCTTCGGTGCTCGTGCCATGCCCTATGGCACGATCACAGCCGAATGCTGGAAGACGCTCGTTGAAGGCGTCGAAGAATCGCTGCGGGCCGCTATGCCCCTCGATGCCCTGCTTGTCGCGCCGCACGGCGCCACTGTCGCCGTATCGGCTCCTGACGCTGACGGAGACTGGCTGCAGCGAGTCCGGGACATCGTTGGACCCGAAATGCCGATCATCGGAACACTCGATCTGCATGCCAATGTTTCGCCGCAGATGACCAAACCCTGCCAGGCACTGTTTGGATATCGTACAAATCCGCACCTTGACCAACGGGCTCGTGGCCTTGAAGCTGGCAAAACCATGCTGAGGACGCTGGCCGGAGAAATCTCCCCGCAACTCGCACTGGTGCAACTGCCATTGTGTGTCAACATTGAACGTCAGGCAACATCCGAAGACCATGGCCAGCGACTGTGGGCGGAAGCCGATCAACTTCAGAAGCAGCCCGGGATGATCAGCGTCTCCTGCCTCTATGGTTTTCCGTACTCCGACGTTCACGAAATGGGTGGCACTGTTCTGGCCGTTTCGGAACGCAGCCGGGAACAGGCCGAATCCGTGGCTCGACAAATGGCCCAGTTCTGGTGGAAGATGCGAGCGGAGTTTACCGGCCAGCTTCTCGCGGTAGAAGAAGCGATCGAGGCCGCCTGTGCGATTCGCCAACAGGACCCAACAAAACCGGTGGGTCTGCTGGAAATGGGTGACAACGTTGGAGGCGGCAGCCCTGGAGACGGAACCTGGATTGCTCACGGCTGGCTGAAGCACGGTCAGGGCAAAGTCCTCACGGTCATTGGCGACCCGGTCGCCGTGCAGGCCGCGGTTGCTGCGGGAATCGGCAAGGAGATTCGCCTCGCGGTTGGCGGCCGTTTGGATCCGGCGCGACATGGATCGCCGCTTGAGGACACTTTCCGCGTCGTAAGTCTCAGCGATGGAAAGTTCTCTGAGCCGGAAACTAGACACGGAGGCTATTCGAAATTTGACCAGGGAACCACGGCCGTTTTTGAAGCCGCGTCTGGACTGACCATCATCGCGACAACTCGCCGAGTCGCTCCGATGAGTCTGCATCAAGTGCTGTCGCAGGGACTGAAGCCAGAAGATTTTGCTGCCATTGTGATCAAGGGTGTGCATGCGCCTGTTGCCGCATACGCTCCTGTTTGTAGTCGCCTGATTCGTGTCAACACGCGCGGAGCGACCACTGCCGATGTTCATGAACTGACCTTCCACCACCGCCGTAGTCCGATGGAACCGTTTGAAATAATGGAAGAGTGGAAAGCATGATTCAAGCTGCTGAATCGCCCGCCGTCGACCCAACGATGAACCACAGTCCCAGTGGACAGCGACCGACGCGAATTCGGTACGTCATGATTTTTCTTTCCACGCTACTGGCGGTGTTGCTCTATCTTGATCGAGTCTGCGTCAGCACCGCAGCGTCCTCAATGGCTGCGGATTTGAATCTGACTTCGGCTCAGAAGGACAGCGTGCTGAGCGCCTTTTTCTGGACTTACGCGCTGGCTCAAATTCCCGCCGGCTGGCTTGGCGATCGCTTTGGAGCTCGCTGGATGCTGGGCGCCTATTTGATTCTGTGGTCGCTCAGTACCGGGCTGATGGGACTGGCCTCCAGCCTGACGGGGATTTTGATCCTTCGACATTCCTGCGGACTGTTTCAGGCCGGCGCGTATCCCGTGGCTGCGGGTGTTGTCCGACGCTGGGTGCCGATTCAAAGCCGCGGGATTGCCAGTTCCATGGTTGCCGTCGGGGGACGTCTGGGAGGCGTCATTGCTCCGATCCTGACCATTCAGCTGATGCTGCTGTGGACCTACGGCACGGAATGGTGGAGCATCGAAAATGCGGCCCGCGCGTCGATCACCAGCTGGCGACCGGTCATGATGATCTACGGTGTGGCCGGAATTGGGCTCGGCATCGTCCTGATCTGGTTCTTTCGTGACTGGCCGCAGGAGCATCCCGGCGTCAACGCCGCGGAACTGTCATTGATTCAAACCGGCGATGTTCCGCTGCAGACGAATGCCGCAGTCTCACTGGACTGGCCGCCCATTATTCCGATGGCAAAATCCAGGGCCTTGTGGATGGTGTCCTTCGTGCAGTTTGCGTCAAATTTCGGATGGGCCTTTCTGATCACCAAGCTGCCACAATATCTGGAAGAAGTTTTCCAGACGACTCAGCAGAACCAGGCATGGATTTCGAGCCTTCCACTGGCGGCCGGAATTTGTGGCATGTTTCTCGGCGGCGCGCTGACGGACCGATTGACGCAGCGGTTTGGCCTGCGCTGGGGGCGTGCGATTGCAATGGGTGCCTCGCGATTGATGGTGGCTCTTTCATTTCTAGCCCTGCTGATTGTAGACTCGTCCATGGGAGCCGCGATGTGCATGATTACGCTCGGCCTGTCCACGGATCTTGGAACCCCGGCCTGCTGGGCGTTTGGTCAGGATGTGGGCGGGCGGCACGTCGGATCCGTCTTCGGCTGGTCAAATATGTGGGGCAATATCGGAGCAGCTCTGTCACCGCTGTTCTTCGGAATGCTGGTCGCGTCCGCGGGCGCCGGAAACAACGGATGGAACTACGCGTTCATCGCGGCCGCCGTTGTGAATCTCGCGGCGGCTCTGGCCTGCTTCGGAATTAACGCCTCAAAGCCGCTTCAGGCGGAACGCTGCGGTTGAGAAAATGGGGCCGTCGAGCAGCACTTCAGCCGCTGATTGCCGCACGGACGATGCGTTTGCTGTGTCAGAGCGTTCGGCAGGTGAGATCGCTCTGGACGTGTTTGGCCGAATTTATCAGGGCGATTGCGTGTTAAGTCGTTATCCGAACAGGACTTTTGCGAGGTAGTCGGTGTGCCAGGCGGCGAGCAGGCGTTTGTTTTTGGTTCCGAGTTTTTCTGATTTTTTGTTCTTCCGCATGCTCAGAGCGAAGCGGCGGATCACACGGAAGTTTGCGTCGCTGTGACCTTTGCGGACTCGGCAATCGTCTTCGCGGAACGTCACATCCAGTTGCCAGTGCCGACTGTTTTCGATGTCCCTATGAATCCGTACGGCATCTGCAAATCGTTTGCCAGACACAAACGAGGCAGGACGTAAACCGCATTTCAAGACACGCACCAGCGATCGCGTCTCACAGTAGTGTGAGTGTCGCTCAGGAACGACCGAGGCAGCCTTTGACGACGCCTTTCCAGCAATTGACGTCGAACGGCCAGTAGGCCAGGGAGCGTGCGTACCAGTGGACAGCTTTACGCGGTGCACTGGCGGCCAGAAACCAGGCGGAACAGCTTTCCACATTGGCCATGGCTTTTCGGCGGATGCACCAGGGCAGCTGTTTGCCGCGTTCGGTTTCCAGCGCGCGTCGCACTGCAAGAAGTCGCAACTGTCGCATTCGCTCATGATTCTTGGAGAATGAACCTGGCCGCCAGCGGTACAGAGTGACGGCGTCTCGCACGGCCGCAAATTTTGCTCCTGACGCAGCACACTTGAGCCACAAGTCCCAGTCTTCCGCAAGGATGGGAGTTTCCGTGAGCCCGCCAATCTGATCGAACACAGATCGCTTCATCATCGCGCTGGACATGACGATAAAATTGTCCATCAGCAGCGGTTCAAAGAGGTCGCCCTCGGGCATGGCATCAGGATCGCTTCGCAAGTCGGCGACGCGATCGACGTCGCCAAAGTTGCGAGCATTGGTATAGACGACGTCTGCCGAACGAGACGTGGCGATTCCAAGCTGTTGCTCCAGCTTGGTCGGCTCCCAAAGATCATCATGGTCAAGAAAGGCGACCCATTGTCCGGTCGATACGTGAACGCCGTTGTTTCGTGTGCGAGACAGTCCGTCAGGCCCCAGATTCTTCTGATGCACAGCGACAATTCGACCTTCATACCGAGCCATGATTTCTGCCGTGTTGTCGGTTGAACCGTCATTCACGACCACCACTTCCACACTGCAGTTTTTCTGACGCAAGGCGCTTTCGATGGCACTCGGCAGGTCTTCCGCTCCGTTAAAAACTGGGATGATGACGGAGACTTCAGGTGAAGGCATGAGCGGTACTCGGCAAAACTGACCCTGCGGGAGGACGCAGGAGTTCAGAGTGTTTTCAGGGACTGTCTGACCGAACTTAACGGCAGACTGTCACACTGCCACAGTGTCGTCTAAACTAGGCGTTTGTCCGTCGAAATGGCCATCACGAACCAGCGATCGGGCACAAGAATCCATTTTGAACGCGCGGATTTTTCGGATCCGTCTGATTTCAACAGTCTGCTGCCGTCCAGCAACATCTCGGTACAACCCGCATCGTCATGACAACAGCCCTTCAGGTCCTTCAACAGTATTTTGGCTACCCAGAATTTCGCTATCCGCAGGACGAAATTATTGCTCATGTGCTAAGCGGTCAGCATTCGCTGGTCATTATGCCCACAGGCAGCGGGAAGTCTTTGTGCTTTCAGATTCCCGCGATTCTGTTTGCTCAGGACACCGCCAGTCAACGTCGGCCGCTCACGCTGGTGTTGTCACCGCTGATCGCACTGATGAAGGATCAGGTTGATACGCTTCAGGCCAAAGGCGTTGCCGCAACGTTTATCAATTCGTCGCTCAACCGCCGCGAACGTGAGAAACGATATGCGGCCGTTGCACGCGGCGACTATTGCCTGTTGTATGTGACGCCGGAACGATTTCGGAAGGAGGAATTCCTGAACGTCATCGCACAGCGCGAGATTAAACTGCTGGCCGTCGACGAGGCCCACTGTATCAGTCAGTGGGGCCATGACTTTCGACCCGACTATACTCGTGTGTCCGAATTCCGCGGGATGATTGGCAATCCTGTAACGATGGCGCTGACGGCAACAGCGACTCCGGATGTCCAAACGGATATCGTGTCTCAACTTGGCCTGAAGCCGGGCGACATGAAGATGTTTCACGAAGGCATTGATCGCCCGAATCTTGAACTGCGTGTGGAGGAAGTCTGGGAAGCCGATGAGAAACAGGAGTCCATGCAAAATGTTTTTGAACGCTGGCTGACTCCTGAAATGAAGGGCAGCGGAATCGTCTATTTTACCTTGATCCGGACTCTTGTGGAGTTCAGTGAACGGCTTCAGGCGGAAGGAATCGATCATGTCTGCTACCACGGCGATCTGGATCGAAATGTGCGTCGCAGCATTCAGGAAGATTTCATGAAAGGTCGCTGCCGGCTAGTGCTTGCAACGAATGCTTTCGGAATGGGCGTAGACAAGGAAGACATTCGCTTTGTGGTACACGCGGATATCCCCGGCTCAATGGAATCCTATTATCAGGAGATTGGCCGCGCTGGCCGCGACGGCCAGCCTTCGGAATGCACGCTGCTTTACGACCAGCGCGATCTGAATACCCAGATCGAATTCATTCGGTGGACCAATCCGGATGCAGAATTCTGCCAGCGAGTTTTCCATCATTTGACGCATAGTGCCGAGCAGATTCGCGCGTTTGGGATTGAATGGCTGCGAGAACGGCTGTGCGATCGCCAGCGCCACGATCGGCGAGTCGAAACGGTTCTGGCACTGCTTCAGCGATACGGCGTTATCAGCGACGAAAATGATCTTTCGAATCTCGAAGTTCAGGGCGAGTTGCCAGCTGCACTGATCGACGACGAAGCAAGAGCCGCAAAGTTGTTGCGCGACCAGAAAAAACTTTATGCGCTCGTTCAGTACGTCCAAAGTACAGACCGCCGTCAGTTTATCCGGGATTACTTCGGAGTGGGTTGAACACTCGTAGCGGGAGTTGGGAGCGTGGGACCCGGCGAGCGAATCAAGCCAGGTACACGCTCACGACTTTTCTCAATAGCGTTGCAACGATCATTGGAAACCATGCCTCATGTTGTCAGACATTCTTTAACTTGCCAAGATCGAGAGCCCGTCGTGCACACCCGGCGGCACCGATGAAGCCAGCATCACCGCCTAAAGACGCGTACTCAATTGTGATGCGGTCGGCGAGCGTCGCAAAAGTTCGCGCCCGGAACTCCTGATGAACGCGATGCAGGAACTCACGGCCCACTTTTGTTTCGTTGCGGCCGAAGGTCATTGCACCACCCAGCAGCACCATAGCCGGATCGATCACATGCACGGCCGTAACAATGGCAGCGCCCAGGTAACGAGCCATCTCCATGATCAGTTCGAGCGACAAATGATCGCCGGTTTCCGCTTCTTCGCAGATCAGAAGAGGCGTCAGTTCTTCGCCTTCGGCAACGCGAGTGCGGACGGACGTTACGTCTGCGCCCTCCAGCCGCTCACGAAATCTTTTCAATAACGCGGTGGCACTGACGTACGCTTCCGCAGTTCCATATTGGCCCGACGTACAGAGTCGGCCATTGTCCATCTCAAGAATCACGTGCCCCAGTTCAGACCCGTGAGAATGTTGACCTTCAATGATTTGGTCATCAACAATCACGCCGCCGCCAAGTCCTGTCCCCAACGTGTAAAAGAGCAGACTGCTGGCCTGTTTTGCCGTGCCGGCCCAGTACTCACCGTAAGCCGCGGCGTTGGCATCATTTTGAAGAATTGTCGGGCGTCCGATCGCAGTTTCCACGCGATCGCGGACGGGAAAGTTCATCCACCCGGGAAGATTTGGAGGGTCCAGCAGCATGCCGCCCGGAATATCCATCGTTCCGGGAGTTGCCAGGCCCACGGCAGCAATGTCGTCCATGGATAACCCGGCCGCCTTGACGGCCTTGCGTCCGGCCAGCACCATCTGCTGCACGCCATGATCGGGGCCCTGTGACGCTTCGGTTGGAACACTTCCGGAAGCCAGCACGGTTCCGGAATCATCAACAACCCCAGCCTTCACATTTGTGCCACCCAGATCAATCCCGAGGAACAGTCGCTTTTTCACGGTTGAACTCGTCATTCAAAAAAAGTTTACAGCATGGATTTGATAATCAACTGAAGTGCCAGACACAGAACGGCTCCGGCCAGCATCCAGATCAGCGACGCTGTGCTGAATATTTTCCGGTCACGCCATTTCAGGACACGACCAAAAAACGGCTCGTTGTAAACGGAAACCGAGTTGCCCAACAACGCTGCTCGCAGATCATTGCTGAATTCTTCCATTTTTTGATAGCGATCCCCTGGCGACCGCTGCAAAGCCTTTACGCAGATGGCATTCAGTTCCGGCGAGATCTTCCTTTTCGGAGCAAATGCAGAGGGCTCCCGAACGGGATCTTCCAGCAGCTTCCGTTTGATCTCTTTGAAGTTCTTTCCCGACATGTAACTGTCACCGGTGAGTACTTCGAACAGGATGATTCCCATGTTGTAAATGTCTGTGCGTTCGTCAACATCGCCTGTTTCAACGGCCTGTTCGGGCGACATGTAAAAGGGAGTTCCCTGGACATCACCTCGGCCCGTCAGACGTCCGGACATTGTCTGCTGGCCGCTGCGGATCAGGCGATCCACATCGTCGTTGTCGTTCATGTCCCAGACTTTCGCGAGTCCCCAGTCCATGACCATGATCTCGCCATAGTCGCCGATCATGATGTTGGCCGGTTTCATGTCGCGATGCACAACGCCCTGATTGTGAGCGAACGCAAGACACTGGCTGCAGTGCAGCAGGACGTTGATCAGGTTGTCGATCGGGTATTTGTCGATCGTTGCCTGATCACCTTCGTTGATTTTGTCGAGAATATCGCTCAGATCCCGGCCGCGCAACTTCTTCATCGTGAAGTAAGCGTTACCTTCGGAATCCCTGCTGAGTTCATAAACGGGGATCGTGGCCGGGTGCGGTATTTGAGCCGTAACGCGGGCTTCTCGCAGAAACCTCTTCTGGTAAGTCTCCAGATTCTGAAACTGCGGCTGCAGAGTTTTCATGACAACCGTGCGACCAAGATTTTCGTCAACACATGTCCGCAGGATTGCTTCCCCACCCTGAGTCAACGGCTGGAAGTCTCGATATCGCATGAAGCCGTTCTTGACGTGCTTCGGCAGGTCGCGGTCTGTTTCTGACAGGGTAATGTTTTCGCCCACAACAGTTTCCTTTTCAACGAAGACAAACGGGGCATTTTTCCCTTTCGCCCACAAGGAAATGTAACGAACTGGCACAATCTGCCACAGTGCAACCACGGAAATCTGCTGGATCGTTGCGAGGGAAGCGTTCAGGGCGTATGCTCTTCAAAAGTCGACTCGGATTCCGAGCGTCCCTGACCTCCCATCTCGAACATTCGAGCCTGTCTCGCTAGGACCTCGCATGGACGGCCCGCTTAACATTCTGTCTCTCTCTGCAGCAAAGCCCCGCACGTCCGTTTTACGGCCCGTCGGCAGGTCGTCTTTTTGGCTCATGCTACTCCTTGCGGGAAGTTGCTACACATCCCGCGCCGTGGCAGAAGAACCGTTTATTCCCTTTATCGAAGGGCTTCGCGAGCGTTCTTACTTTGATACGGCGATTGAATATATCGATGCCATCAGTCAGCGGGGCGATCTCCCGGCCGAAGTTCGCAGTCTGCTGGACCTGGAACGAGGAGTGACTTTGCAGCAGAAAGGCGCTGCCTCACGGGTTCCCGAGGACCGCGAACAGGCTTTTACCGAGTCTGAGCAGGCACTCCGAAAGTTCGTTTCTGAGAATGGTCAGCATCCGCAGGCAGCTCTCGCAAATTCGATGCTGGGCGAACTGCTGTTTGAGCGAGCCAAGTCGCTGATCTGGAAAACGGCCGAGATCGAATCGGCTGACGAACGACGGGCTCTGCAGGATTCCGCGCGCAACCTGATTGACCAGGCGAAAGGGATTTATCAGACCGCTCAGGATCAATACAAAATCCTTTACGACGCTTTTCCCAAGTTCATTGACGAGTCCAAAGACGAAGATCAGTACAAGCTGCGACAGGAAGCGGAAGCTAAGTATCTGCGAGCCTGGTTCAATCTCGTTCGCTGCACTTATGAACGTGGCCAGACCTTCGACAAAGGCTCCGAAGAACGCAAGAAGACTCTGATTGAGGCGGCCGACCTTTTTGAAAAGATTCACACAAGCCGCCGTACCAATCAGATCGGGCTTCATGCCCGCCTGATGATGGGCAAGTGTTTTCAGGAGCAGGACGACCTCGGTCGCGCACTGGGCATTTACAATGAAATGCTGTCCCACAAGTCTGAAAACCCGGCCGTGGAGGTTCTGAAGGGAATTGCTCAGCACTATCGACTGATCTGCCTGAATGACCCGCAAAAAAACGATCACCAGCTTGTGATTCAGGAAGCCGCTGCCTGGCTCCAGGCCAATCGGCAGCTGTCAACAACGCAGTCAGGTCTCGGTATTCTTTGGGAAAAGGCGATTGCCGAAGAAAAGCTCGGCGGCAACCGCGAGCTTTCCGAAAGCGACAAGGAAAATATTCTGCGGGCCGCGATGAACGACGCGCAGCAGGTGGGCAAGTATCCCGGTGCATACAAGGATCCGGCGTCCGCCATGAGTCGCCGTCTGAAGCTGTCATTGGGCGATAAGGACCGTGAGCCTCGGGATTTCGCCACAGCCTTCGAACGGGCTCGCGGAATGATTGCTCAGATTCAGCAGCTCAGCGATGACATTTCACGAGCGGCCGACCAGAACGAACGGACTCTGAAGCAAACCGCGTTGAGCAACCATCTGAACGAGGTCGGCCGACTGCTTCAACTGGCTCTGGATCTAAAGGACACTGACAGCGATCCGAAGGCTGTCGCGCAGGTGCGTTACCTGCTCAGCTTTGTGCTGCTTCGGCAGGGCAAAGCGCTTGATGCCATGATTCTCTCCACCTTCTGTCTGGAATACGATGCGAAGGCTGATCCTGACACGGCGTTGAACGCAACCGAAATTGCAATGGCTGCGGCCGTGGCGGCGTGGAACGAATCTCCCGTCAAGGATCGTGATTTCGAAACGCGAGCCCTGCGGGATGTGTGCGAAAAAATTCTGAAACTGTATCCACAGTCCAGCCGTGGCGGAGAAGCTCGCATGCGACTGGGCAGTGTTTACCGCACCATGAATCAGCCGCTGGAGGGAGCCAAATGGTATCTGCAGGTTCCAGAAGCGGATCCGCAATACGCTTCAGCCCGGATCAATGCCGGACAATCTTATTGGACCGCATGGACTCAACAGTCAGCGCTGGCTGCCGTTGATCCCGAAGGCGAACAGGTCCCACCGCAGGACATGCAGGCATGGAAAACAGAGGCTCGCAATTTATTGACTCAGGGCATTCAGCTCACCCGTCAGAAATTGGGTGAGGCCGCAAAGCCGACCGAGGAACTGGCTGCGGCAGAGGTCTCACTGGCCAGCATTCTGAATCTGGACGGTGAATTCCCGGCGACCATTGATCGCCTTACAAAGGGTGCAGAAAATTCGGTTGTGGCTGCGATTGAAGTTCCTGACGGTACGATTCGACCGGAAGATGGTATTCAGAGCAAGTCTTTTGCCGGCCTCACCTATCGCCTGCTGCTGCGAGCCTACGTGGGGACTCAGCAGATCGATCAGGCCCTGCAGACAATGACAAAGCTTGAGCGTGTCGGCGGTGAAGATATTCTGGCCGCCTACACCCAGCTGGGAATTGAACTGCAGGAAGAACTGAGACGGCTGAAGATGTCGGGCGAAAATGAACGGCTGGCGCAAGTTCGCGATTCGTTCGAAAAGTTCCTGCAGAAGGTCTACGACTCGCGCAACAAGAGCGACTACAACTCTCTGCTGTGGATTGGTGAAACCTATTACGGGCTTGGGCAGGGCGTTGCCGGTGACCCAATCAGCGCGGCGACGTATTACGCAAAAGCGGGCGACGCGTATTCTGAAATCCTGTCAGGGGGACTTGCCACGCCGGACAGCAAAAACGCCGTCCAGCTGCGACTTGCACGCTGTCGTCGGCAGCAAAAACAGTTTGATGAAGCGCTGAAAATCGTGGAGGAAATTCTGACGCAAAATCCGATGACTCTGGATGCTCAGTTTGAAGCGGCCCACATCCTGACGGACTGGGGTGCGGAAAACGACCCTGCCAAATTCACCGATGCGATTCAGGGGAAAAAAGATGCGACGGGAAAGGCGACGGTAATCTGGGGATGGTCTCAGCTTTCTCGCCGACTGCAGCAGATCTCCGCGAAAGATCCACAGGGCGAAATTCGAAATCGCTTCGTCGATTCTCGATTCGAACTCAGCAACTGCCGCCGACGATTTGCAAGTGTGTCGGCTGCAGATGCCGACAAGCAGCGGAAAGCGGCCATGGCGGAAGTCACCAGCTTTGTTCAGGCCGTGCGAGATCTCGACGACGTCGCCTTTGCTCGCTTTGATCGACTGTATCAGGATCTTCAGGCCGACCTTGGTCAGGCACCAACTCCGCTGGAACGCAATCTCGCCGCAGCCGAGCCCGCAGAACCCACTCCGGACGCTCCTGCCGCAAATCGTGAAAAGACTCCGGCCGAACAGGCCGCTCAGCCGGTGGTTAATGCCGAACCCGAAGGCGCTGGCTGGTTGTTGCCAGTGCTGGGCCTTAGCCTCTGTGCCGGACTTGCCGGCGGCTTCTACGTATTCCTCCGCAAACCACGCCACAAGGTGCGAATTCCCGGATCTGCAACCGCTCCGAAATTTTCGGCCATGGCTGTGCTGGATGGCTCATCTGCATCAGCCATTCCAGAAGGACTCAGTTTTGAAACGCCGGCCATCCCGGACTTCCGCGAACTCGCCGCGGCAGGCGGTGGACGAAAAGGGGCTCCGGCGTCGAGGTCAGCGGTAAAATCGACGGCTCCGGCGACAACATCCGAGTCTGCGACGCGACAGGCTCCCGCCACGAAACCAGCTCCCACCACGGAACCGCGAGCAAAAACGCCGGCAGCTTCCGGCGAAGCTCCGCCAGTGCGACGCCCCGCACCGGCTGCAGCACCAGCATCTGCACCTTCGGGCAAAGCTCCGGCAGCATCGGTTCCGCCAACTCCGGTGGCGAAGCCTGCAGCGACTGCGACTCCTGTTCCATCGCCATCTGGGGGGCCTTCTTCTTCTCCGGCGGCGGGAGCATCGGCGCCTGCACCGGTTCAGCCACCAGCACCTCCCAGAGTACGCCCCGCTGCGCCAGCTCCGGGCTCACCGCCTGCTGGATCTGGTGCAACCGACAAGTCAGGCGCCGGAACATCGGCCGACGCGGTGCCGAAGCCGCGTGCGCGACCTGTGGCTCCTGCCGACGGATCAAAGCCAGCCGCAGCACCCTCTTCGGAAGCGGTTCCTAAACCGAGACCTCGGCCTGTTGCGCCGCCCGCAGATGGCAGCTCGTCGCCGCCAGGCCAAGTGGAAGGAGCGCCGAAGCCACGTCCACGCCCCGCACCTCCGACCGATGGTGCGGATGCATCAGGAACCGGTACGCCTTCTGAATCGCCGCCTCGACCACGTCCAGGACCAGTGGCCCCAGCCGACGCAGCGAATCCAGCCATGCCGAACGCTCCACGACCCGAAGGCGCTCGACCCGAAGGCGTCCGACCCGAAGGCATCCGACCGGCAGCCCCGAAACCTGCCGCTCCTGCGAAACCCGCGGCGGAGCAGGATGAGTTACCAACCGTAAAATCGACGGAGCCGCGATCCGCAGCGCCTCGTCCTGCGTCTCCCAAACCAGCCGTCAGCGGATCGTCCACAGAGCGTGGGCCGGCTCCCCCAGCCGGAGAAACGCCGGTGCCGCGAAAAGAGACGCTATTGCCGGAGCCTTAAGAATAGACGGCCGGTCTGTTTGATGCGCCGCGTTACTTCAGATTGAGGTGGCTCTGTGTTGAGTCGGCTCCGAGTTATTGTCACAGAAGATTAATCAAAGCTCCTTCGGGAATTTTTATCATGCTCAATGAAGTCCTGAACATCGTGCGTCGAACCTCCCTGTTGAAAGCTTCGCTGTTCGCCGCGATGACCTTCGCCATTTTGTCAACGCCGCTGCAGGCCGTGGACCAGGTGACTCGCCGCAGCGATCGCACGTCCTTTCGAGGTGAGCTGACGGCAATGACGACATCCTCATTGACCGTCAAACTGGCGAACGGGCAGACTCAGGAGATCCCCGTCAGTGATATCTTCAGCGTTCGATTCGATATGGAACCGCCTGCATTAACTCAGGGTCAGTCCAACGAACGCAGCGGATCTCTGGACGCGGCTTTGGAAAAGTACAAGCAGGTCCAGACGGAATACGGTGGCGACGACAAGCGACTGGTTGTTGACGTCAAATTCCTAATCGCCCGCACCATGGTCAAAGCAGCACTGGCAAATCCTGCCGTGGCGGAGGAAGCAAAGAAGGCGATCAATACGTTCCGAACAGAAAACAAAACCAACTTCCGCTATCTCGAAGCCACACTGCTGGAATCCCAGCTGCTGGCGGTGGATCCAGCCAATGCGGCCGCCGCAAAAACGCTGCTGGCAGAATTGCAGGCCGCGCCGGTCAAAGGATTTCAGCTGCAGGCCGGGGTCCAGCTCGGACGTTTGCTGCTTGCGGCAGATGACGCTCCAGGAGCCCTGACAGCGTTCGAACAGGTCGTGCAGCAAAGTGCCGGAGATGCGGGCGCCACAGCCGCCATGTTTGACGGCTTGCTCGGAAAGGCTCAGTGTCAGCAGAAACAAGGCCAGACCGATGAAGCCATTGCAACGCTCAATGACGTGATCAGCAAGGCTTCCGAATCAGAAACCCAAACGCTTGCACGGGCCTGGGTGCTGAAGGGTGATTGCATGAGAGGCAAGAACCTTCCCAAGGACGCTCTTTGGTCCTATCTGCACGTGGATGTCCTGTATCCGTCCGAACCTGCGCCCCACGCGGAAGCCCTGTTCCGCCTGGCCGCGTTGTGGGCGCCGGCCGGACGTCAGGACCGAGCCGATGAAGCCATGGCTCGGCTGACAAGTAAGTATCCGAATAGTTCGTGGGCCAGGCAGTCGCCCGCCACAACTCCTTAAGATTCGGAATTTTGCACAAATCGGTCCTTTCGCCAAGGGTGACGAACGGACACCAAGTTACTACAGTCCCCCCGTTCCTCAGATTTTTGACTTTTCTCAACCGGCGAGTCCGCCCCATTGAGGTCAACTCGGAGATCCTTCGAAATGCGTAATGTCTCTGATTCAGTGTTTGCATCCAGCGGCCGTAAGTCGGCACTCATCTACACTCTGGCTCTGGCCGCAGTGCTTTTGCTCCCGGGCTTTAACAGCACTTCAGTGCTGACGGCTCAGGACGAAGCTGCACCAGTGGCCGCGGAGGCACCGGCGGCCACGGAGGCGGCGCCAAAGACAGCGTCGGGCGACACGGCTGCCCCACAGTCCCGCAGCTTCCTTTCGTACATCGCCCGAGCCCTCGGCTGGTTCTGGGGCCCCTCGTTTCTCCTCCTTTCGTTCGTACTTGTAGCACTCATTATGATGAATATGCTGCAGGTCCGCCGCGATGTGCTGCTGCCGTCAACCTTCGTCGAAGAGTTTGAACAAAAGCTGAATGCGAAGGACTTCCAGGCGGCCTATGAGTTTGCCCGCGGTGATGAATCCTTCGTGGGACGAGTTCTTGCAGCAGGAATGGGACGCTTAAGCCGAGGCTATCCGGAAGCTGTGGAAGGCATGCAGGAAGCCGGTGAAGACGAAAACATGGGGCTGGAACACCGGCTCAGCTACGTCGCCCTGATTGGCTCCATCGCTCCGATGATGGGGCTGATGGGAACTGTTCAGGGGATGATTTCAAGCTTTGATAAAATCGCCATGTCTACGGTGTCACCCAAGCCATCGGAATTGGCGGACGGCATTTCAACGGCTCTGGTAACAACTCTGGTCGGCCTCATGCTGGCAATTCCGGCAATGGTTTTCCACAGCATTCTGAAGAATCGCATTCAGCGTCTGGTTCTGGAAATCGGAATGGTCAGCGAAGGCCTGATGGGACGTTTTGCGGCTGTTGGCAAACAGAAGACTCCATAACCGTCCTGGGCATCCTGACTGTGTCACTGCTGATCGAGATGTTGCAATCCAGACACTGCAATGACACCGTCTTTCGCTCCCTCAGAATTCCTGTTTTGCATCCGCTTCGGAACATTCTTCGATGAAGATCAAGCAAGCGAATACCAGCGTTCCCGAAATCGACATGACACCCATGATTGATATTGTGTTCCAGCTGATTACGTTCTTCATGGTCATCAATAATTTTGACCAGAATGAAGCGGACGAGCGAGTCACTTTGCCGCGAGATCAGCTGGCAAAGCCTCCAGCCGTTCAGCGTAAAAACTCATTTACGCTGAACTTTGGATTTGATCGGGATACGAAGGGCAACATCACAGACCAGACTCCTTATCTGTTTTTTGGTGATGAACGAGTTGTGCTTCAGCAGGTGCGATCGCGACTGCAGCAGGAATCTCAGTTCTACTCGACAATCGGTACGAAGCTGGAAGAAGTTACTGTCGAGATCCGCGCTGATGCGGAAGTCCAATCCGGAATGATCCAGGAACTGATTCAGATGTGTCAGGAGGACGGAATCTCTTTCCAGAGGTTTGCCCTGAAAGCCACTCAAAAATCGGTCCCTTAGAAATTCTGGGGCACCCCAGACGGCTAAGACACGGAACAACGCTCCTGCTTCCTGAATCCATCATCGAGCTGACGATATGAAACTCCGAAACCGCGTAATACCCGGGAAGATCAACGTCGACATGACGCCAATGATCGACGTCGTGTTTCAGCTGCTGATCTTCTTCATGTGTACTTTGAAAGTGATTGAGCCGGAAGGTGACTTTGATATCAGCATGCCACTGGGAGCTCCTTCGGCGTCTTCTGTGACTGAAGCCGAACTGCCGCCGTTTAAGGTTCGCCTTGAGGCGGATGGTACCGGCGAACTAAATGCCTTGTACTTCAACGGGACTAACCTCGGCGGTGGTGAGCAGGCTTTTGCCAAACTTAACTCCGAAGTATTTCGAGCCATCACGGCATTGGCAGCGATTGGCCCCGATCAGCAGGAGAAGCAGGAGGTTGAAATCGATCCGGATTACAACCTCCACTACCGCTATATCATCAATTCGATCGGTGCCTGCTCCGGTCGACTCGGCCGGAATGGGATTCCGGTTCGCTACATCAGTAAAATCAAATTTGCCCCGCGACGCGAACCGTAAACTCCGTCACCAAACACTGGCTGAATGGGCGTGAAAGCAAAGCGGTCGCCGCCCCGGACACTCATATGAACGAAAACTTGCCCGCGACAACGCCCTCCGTGATTCTTTTTTCTTCGGACCTGATGCTGATCAGTTCCGCCGGTGGTGCCGCGGCCTCAGCCGGACTTCCGTTTGCATCTGTTGCGTCTGTCACGCAACTCAGCACACGAGCTCAGCAGGGGCAAATGATTCTTTGTCTCGACCTGGCCGCGGCCGAAGGCTCACCGGATGCGATTGCCAAAATCATTCCCGCAGCGGCTCTGCGATGCGCCATCGCATTCGGGCCACACGTTCACACAGCAAAACTCGACGCCGCTCGTCATGCCGGTTTCGCAAGAGTCCTGAGTCGAGGCCAATTTGTGAGCAAACTGCGCGAAGAGATTTCTGAAGCGGCAGATCGCCTGCGTGCTGGAACTTCTGGCAGTTAATTTTGATAGCCGGATGAGACACCTTATCCAGTCTGCACCGCTGAGCTCGAGAGCGTTGGGTCAATGCCACTCACTTTGGAAAAGTAGCAGGCACTTTCCAAGTGCCGTAGCCCTTGAAAACACGGAATTGGCGGACGGCACACGGAGTGTGCCTGCTACTTTTTGGTGAAATCGAGTGCCATTGAGCGTTAGATGGTTGGAAGTCACAAGGTTCGGGTAAGCGACTCGAAGGAGCGTTACTGCGGTGAGTTGTGTTGAACAGCATCACGGCAGAAGACGGCCGGAGTTCTGGTCAAGATATCGCTGCCAACGTCGTACGGCTTCACGGCGGCGAGACGCTTCTCCATCCGGATGATAGCCGCGGCGATCTTTTGCGATTTGTTCCATTCGGTAAATAGCCAGCGTTCGTGCCGCAAGCCGATCGCTGTTCAACATCCCCATCAGCTCCAGTGCCACTGTTGGATTCGTTGCCTGAGCGTCCGTCAATCCAAGCAACAGCGGCATCATCAGATCGACTTCAGCCTTTGAAACTCGTGTCTCCAGGCTGCTGCGAATGGCCAGCCGAGCCGTCGTGGAGCTCCCCGCGATAAACGACAATCCGTCGATCGTAGCTCGGTGAACCGTTTCGTCCCGCGCTTCAAACAGCACAGTCAGAAGTCGATCCATGTCGCGCGTCAGAGCCAGGATCTGCACTGCCAGAATGCCGACCTGAGGATTGCGGTCATCCAGCAAGGGAAGAACGCAGTCCCCCGGCTCCCCGGATTTCGATAGAGCCGTCAGCAGCATTTCATTCTGTTTCAATGTCTCTGGCAGAGCGACCTTATCAGATTCAAACAGCCACGCAGGAGCAGCCGGAAGTGGCTCACCGCCATCGACGGCAAACAGGGCCACATCTTTCATCTCGAGCATTGTCCACATCGCCCGCTGCCCATTCGCGAGCGTTGTTTCTTCTTCCTGACCAGGAACCTGAAGACCAATTACTCCTTCCAGAACAGTGATCCGCACATGCAAATCCGCATCAAAGGGCAACCCGGTTATTTTCGCCGCAGCGATCGCTGCTTCATCCGGTGTGGCTGGTATTGCGGCCAGGGGCAGAACTTCAATCGCCACTCGAGTCTGCGGTGTCTGAAGCTCAAGCCGCGATAGACCCGCCCCTGTCCCTAGAATGAAGATCGGCCGACTGGCATCGTTCCATGCCACGTTGAAATCAACGCCCAGCTTGATTCGACCGCTAATGAGATCAAGGCCGGAAAATGCACCCGGCTGAAATCGAACCAGACAAGGTCCGAGCAGACTGGCTTTGTACCCGCGCAGCCCGGCCGTAACCTCCAACGGAAATCGCTCTGTCACACCAAACCAGTTGAGCCCGACGATCGGACCGCAGTCAATGTTGTTGACCTCAGGCTCAATTCCTTCACCGCCAGGAACATCGGCTAATTGAAACCAAAGCTGTTTCATCTCATCCAGCAACAGCACACTGCGAGGCTCAGTCTGCAGATAATAGGAGGCTGGCTGCTGAAGCTCATCAGCAACTGCTTCGGCCGGCATCGTCTTCGGATTTGGAGGTGCCTCGACCACGCCAGACTTCTTTTTGGCCAGAGCTTCATTTTTTACCACTGCAGACGGCTGAGCAGGTACTGGGGGTCCCGGAACGGGCGGCTTTGCAACAACGGCGTCCGTCATCGGCGGCTTCGGCGCTGCAGGATTCGGCACATTCGCCACCACTGCGATTTCAGACGCAGGTTCAGAATTCACAGGCCCAACATTTTCTTGGCCCTTTGCTTCAGCCACCACTGGATTCTCGTTTGCTGCCGCATCCTCAATGGCAACCGCCGGCTTATCGTCGCTGACCCGGGCAGCCGAGTTGCCACGAGTGTCAGACTTGAAGAGTGATGAATCGGAGACGACAAAAATCAGCCATACCAATGCCAGCACGGCAACAATAATCCCAGGCAGACGTCGGGAGGCGGTTGCGGGAGTCTTCATTGGCTTCCACGGAACGACCGGTTCACGGCTGGCCGGACTTGCTGACGGCTCGCCGCTGATGGCGCGAATGACCTCCATCTGGCCGGTCGGATCCAGTCCATACAGGCGATCTCGCAGCCGCGGTTCCACGTTCACTGGGTCGCGCAGCAGGCCGAGAATTTCATGAGCCGCCGCAACTTCGGCAAGCATCGAATCGGAAGCCAGAATTTCTCGCTCAACCCGGGCAACGAGTTCCGGAGTCAGTTGATCATCCAAATATTCAGCGACCAGATTGGCATCGATTGTTGGGGCCGCTTTTTCCGGATCGGCCAGCCGCCGCCGCCGCTTCACATCGCGAATTCGCTCCATCAGGTCCGTGGCAAAGGGGCTGTTCGTAATCTTCTGCCCAATCTCACGGGCATTCGCCGGAGATAAACGGTCATCCAAATAAGCCAGCAGCGTTCGCAGTGTCAATCGCATCAGATTCTCCTCAGGAAATATCGTGTTGCTCTGTTAGTGCAGATCGGCCACAGCTTTCGTACAAAAAATTTCCCAGAACACCGCCAATGGGAGGCAATCGACAAAAAATTGGCCAAAAAAAGATGCCGCCGCGGCCATGAACTGGGGTCGCGTCTCCATGCATCGCATGGGTCTGGGCTGCGTAAAAGTCGTATTTTCAAGACGGCTGAGTGATCTGGGTTTTGTTCCAGATTTTCGGGTTCACGCTGTCACAAGTCTTTTCTCCCCCGCGAGGGAGAAGGTGGCCAATAGGTCGGATCAGCGAGAACAAAACTTGGATAAACATGGTTAGACCCAATATGCACACTTTTGCGAAGCCCCTCAGTGGACGACAACGGCACCGCACACGGGGCCGCCGCTTCACTTGGCATTCTGCACGGCTGCGAGAATTCCGTCCCACGTAAAGACTTCGGCCACCGCATCAATCCGCAGACCGCATTCTCGAGCCGCCGCCGCTGTAACCGGACTGATGGCTGCAAGGCGAGTCTTTAGGTCCGAAGGTGAGATCTCTGCGGCCTGCAGCAGCTGTGCAAATCGCCGCGCGATTGACGGACTGCTCAGTCCAATCCAGCTCAAACTTCCGGATGTGAGCCTCGCCAGTACACCGACGGAAAGTGCTTCGACGTCAGTATTCTCGTAAACCACCAGTTGTTCCAGATGCACGCCGGCTTTCTCAAGCAATGATGGCAGGACATCGCGCCCTCGACTCGCCCGGAGCCACAAGATGAACTGCCCAGCGGCTTGTGAGGCCAGCTCTTCAGCGAGTGTCTCCGCACGAAATTCGTCCGGCACAAGATCGGCCCGGACTCCATAGGATTCCAGTCGCATGGCGGTGGACGTCCCAATGGCTGCGATCTTTGCCCTGTGCAGCGCGCGGGAATCCAGATTGGCTGCCCTCAGATGACGAAAGAACTCTGTCACACCATTGACGCTTGTAAAGATCAGCCATTGAAACTCGGACAGCCGATTCAGTACTGCACGAATCTCGGACGCCTTGTCCGCATCCACGGGACCCACTTGAATCATAGGCATAATCACGGGCTCACCGCCCAGTCGGACGATTTTCTCCACAAGTTCGCTGGCCTGATCTTCCGGCCGAGTGATCCCGATCGACACCCCAAAGAATGGCAGTTGCTCGAACCAGGAAAGCTGCGAACGCTGTGTTACACAATGCCCGACTACGATCAGCGAGGGAGGCTTCAGTTGACGCAACTCCGCAAGTGACCCAATGGACTGCAATGTGCCCTCGACAACCTGCTGACTGGACAAAGATGCCTGACAAATCACCGCGGCCGGCGTACTCTCGGACAACCCGGCATGCGTCAACTGTGTGCAGATCTCTCTCAGACGGCTAAGGCCCATATAGAAGACAAGGGTCCCAGGAAAACGTGCGAGCGCTGAATAATCCAGACGACCGGATTCGCGAGTCGGATCTTCGTGGCCGGTCACAAATGCGACGGCCGATGAGATCTCCCGGTGAGTGAATGAGAAGCCGGCATACTCACCGGCTCCTGTTGCTGCTGTTACGCCTGGAATGACTTCAAAAGGAATGCCGG
>Ga0209702_10001392_pt1 | contig 46529 bp, 49 predicted proteins | sample FRY01_FD_187210 | JGI IMG/M metagenome (GOLD analysis project Ga0209702, IMG submission 187210) | Freshwater microbial communities from Lake Fryxell liftoff mats and glacier meltwater in Antarctica - FRY-01 (SPAdes) (version 2) | ecosystem: Environmental > Aquatic > Freshwater > Ice > Glacier... | reverse complement strand
AGAAGGTCAAATCAACGTATGCTCAACGCGTGGCCGCATTGATGCGGTCTATTGCGGCTAGATTGACTTGGTCGGCGCCGGCTTCGGCCATTGCGTTCGCCTGATTTGAATATTGCAGGCCCGACTAAATACGCTCAGAAAGCTGGTAATCCACATTTATAAAAGCACCAATTTCCGCCATGAGACGGACCGTCCTTGCACCGAAACCCACATCGGGTACGGTCTCATTTTTGTCAACAGACAATACCAGAACCACCCCAATTCTTGGTGATAGGTTGTGACTCTTTATGACTTGCAGAATCTTATCCTTGATCGGTTCCAGTTGCTTAGTGATGACGTCTGTCATTTTATATACGTCAAAATCATCAGTGTGAATCGTCGTCGACAACTCCCATGAACTGATCACGGGTCTGTCCAGACCGCTGTTTGCGCCGGCGGCATTAACAGTAGTAGGTTTTATGCCAAGCAGACGAGTGATGTCATCGGGATTGAAATGATAACCACTCAGTGCGAAGTAAGCCCGACCTTCATTCGATGCCAAAATTTTATCCTCACTTATAAAGTTAATTTATAAGGGAAATTATGGCGTGTAGCACATAATCCAGATCCCTAGACCTGACCCCGATGCTTGTGCAGGGATTCAATGTGGATCCAGGCTGGCGTAGTATGCGTGCAGGATGACGAGCACTTCGGGGCGGCTGAATTCGGGCGGAACATCGGAGCCTTCGGACAGCGACTTGCGCAACTGGGTGCCCGAGACCTGTAGCCGGTCGGCATCGGTGTGCGGGCAGGTGCGCCCCGAGGCCATGCCGCCGCACTTGTAGCACCAGAAAGCCAGGTCGATCTTGAGTGCTTGCGTCTGCAGTGCGCCGGCGGGCAAGCTGTCGAAGATGTGATGGGCGTCGAACGGGCCGTAGTAGCTGCCCACGCCGGCGTGGTCGCGTCCGACGATCTGGTGCGAGCAGCCGTAGTTCTGGCGGAACAGCGCATGCAGCAGCGCCTCGCGCGGACCGGCGTAGCGCATGTCCAGCGGGTAGCCGGCCTGCACGATGGTGTTCTTGACGAAGTAGTTTTCAACCAAGGTGCCGATGGCCTGCGCGCGCACCTCGGCCGGAATGTCACCCGGTTTGAGGTTGCCCAGCAACGAGTGGATGAGCACACCATCACAGGTTTCTATCGCTACCTTGGCCAGGTACTCGTGTGAGCGATGCATCGGGTTGCGGGTCTGGAACGCCGCGATCTTGGACCAGCCCATTTGCTCGAACAAGGCGCGTGTTTGCTTGGGCGTTTTGAACAAGTCGCCGTATTTTTCCGGAAAGCCGCCGGTCGAGAGCACCTTGACTGGGCCGGCCAGATTGACATCGCCTTGACTCATCACCATCTTCACGCCGGGATGCGCGTTGTCGGTGGTGCCGAACACGGTGGCGCACTCATGCGACTTGTCGATCGCATATTTTTCGCTCACGCGCATGGTTGCGAGAATCGTGCCGTCGTCCGGGTCGGTGAGGGCAATCTCGTCGCCCACCTTGATGGCATCGGCCGCCGCCTTGGCGGCCGAGAGCGTGATGGGGATGGGCCAGAACAGGCCGTTGGCCATTTTCATGTCATCGCACACCCCTTGCCAGTCGGCGTGTGACATGAAGCCATGCAGCGGAGTGAAGCCGCCAATGCCCAGCATGATGAGGTCGCCTTTTTCGCGCGAACTTAACGGCAGCGCGGGCAGCGTGGACGCACGCTTTCGCTCCAGCGCGAGCGCATCGCCCTCAAGCAGCAGTGGCAGCAAATTACCGCCACCGTGTGGATCAACTAAAGCCATGACTACCGTCTCTTTCTGGTTCGAATCGCTCGCCCGCTGTGGACAACTGGATTTTTTATATAAATAGGAAATAAGCTTAATGCTACATGAAGAAAATCACGAGTTGGCGACTCATTCCTTGATCAGGCGCAAGCTCAGGCGATTGCCTGGTAATAAAGGTTCTGCGGATGGTTCGCCTGGGCAAAAAAGAACCAGCGTTCGGCCAGCAAGCCCAGGTATTGCACGGCGAAGGCGAGTGGCAGTGCACGCTCGGACCCGGCCCACAGTCCGACGCCCAGCAGCAGCGTCGGCAGCACAAACACGGCCGCTAGAAAAACCCATTTGACCGAGCGCAGCGTGGCGACCGACTGACCGTGGAAGAACTCACGGGTATTGAACGAGCCTCCCATGAATCCGGCCGACTTCTGGACGATACGCGGATGTTTGATGCCGATGGCGGTTTGCAGCGTGGACTTTGGGCGCAGGCGACTGTTGCGCAGCAGCGAGGCGCCCCGGCTGGTGAATGCCAGCAGCGTGATGATGAGGGCCCAAATGGCGTAAAAACGCGTCAGGCCGGGGGCACTGCTGGCTGCGAAAGCCGCCGCCAGCGTGAAGCCCGAAGCGCTGCCCAGCAAGGTGTAATTGATGACGGTCAGCGGGCTGTGCCATTCGTGCAGGAACGGCAGGCAGGCATAGATCATCCCGGTGCAGACGAACAGCGCAAAGGCCAGCACGGTACCCAGGATGCCGAGAACGAGGGTCGCGTCGAGCACGATACCGTAGGGCAGAGTGGCGACGGTGGGTTGCCAGCCCGTGAAGTGGGCCACGCCGTAGAGGAAGACCACGCCCATGAAGGCGGGCAGCACGATGACTTCCCGCGACAGCCATGAGGTACGCCACATGGCGGCGGATCGCCAAGCGCGCTCGGGACGACCGAGGTGAAAGAACGAACTGGCCAGGCCGAGCGCGCTCAGGATCAGCACCAGAGCTGAGCCGGCGGCGTAGAACGACGGGCTGTCCTGTACCGGCAGGAGATTGAACAGTGCGTACGATTGCGCTGAGAACAGCGCAAGAAACAGCCCCTGTGCAGCGCCGATCAGGGTGGTGAGGAAGATGACTGAGAAGGCGGGTTTCATGGTGCTTACCAGGAGGTCGAATCGTCGAGCGAGGGCTCGGATTTTGCCGGCTTGGGCAGCAGGCCGTCGATCTTGAGCGGGTTGTCGGCACGGGCGAGTTCGTCCGGGTGGATGCGCATCGCCGTCTTGCGCCGCGGCAGGTAGTGGTTCGAAGGGTGGGTACCCCATTCGGGCATCAGCGCGTAGCCGGCGTTGTCACGGATGGCCACCGAGACGACCGATTCCGGATCGTGGATGTCGCCGAACAGGCGCGCACTGGTCGGGCAGGCCAGCACGCACGCCGGTTTGCGCTCGCGCTCGGGCAGCGCGGTATCGTGAATGCGGTCCACACACAGCGTGCATTTGGTCATCACCTTGCGCTTCTCGTCGAGCTCGCGCACGCCATAGGGGCAGGCCCAGGCGCAATACTTGCAGCCTATGCATTTGTCGGAGTCGACCAGTACGATGCCGTCCTCGGCGCGCTTGTAGCTCGCGCCGGTCGGACACACCGGAACGCAGGGCGGATCTTCGCAGTGCAGACACGATTTCGGGAAATGCACGGTCTGCGTGTTCGGGTACTCACCGACCTCGAAGGTCTGCACGCGGTTGAAAAACGTGCCAGTCGGGTCCGCATCGTAGGGGTTGAAGTCGGCCAGGGGACCGGCCGCACCTGAGGTGTTCCATTGTTTGCAACTGGTCACGCAGGCGTGGCAACCCACGCAGACGTTGAGGTCGATGACCAACGCGAGCTGGGTCATAGCGAGCGCTCCGAATTTTTGAGCCGGGTCATTTCTTCCACTCTCCCCGGCCGGCGAAGAAGGCTTGCCAGCGCGGTCGCTCAGTTGCGCTGTCCGGTGTCGTGGGTACGGGCGCGAACTGCGGCCAGGTGGTCTTGGGCTCATCCGCCTCGGCCTTGTAGATGCGCACCCGCACGTCGTACCAGGCCGCTTGACCGGTGACCGGATCGGAGTTGGACATGCTGCCTTCGCCGGGCTTGCCGGGAAGTTCTTCGCTGATCAGGTGATTGAGCAGAAAGCCGCGTTGCGATTCGTTGGCACCGGGCATGAGATGCCATGCGCCGGCGGCCTTGCCAATGGCGTTCCAGGTCCACACCGTGCCGGGTTCGACCGCTTCGGAGTAGCTGGCCATGCAGCGTACCTTGCCCCATTCTGATTCCACCCACATCCAGCCACCATCCTCGATGCCTGCGGCGCGCGCGACGCGTGGATTCACAAATAGGTGGTTGTGGGCGTGAATCTGGCGCAGCCAGGCGTTTTGGGAGTCCCACGAGTGGTACATCGCCATCGGTCGTTGCGTCACCGCGTTGAGCGGGAACTTGACGAGATCGGTTTGCTGCGCTTCCAGCGGCTCGTAGTAGAACGGCAAGGGATCGAAGTAGGTTTCGATGCGCTTCTTGAGGTGATCGGGCGGCTTGCGTGACATGCCCTTGCCCTGCGCCGCCAGACGAAACTTCTGCAGCACCTCCGAGTAGAGGTGAATCATGATCGGCTCGGCGTAGCGTTGGATGCGGTTGCGCTGTGACCACTCAAGATAGCCCTTGTTCCAGTTGCGCATATATTGGTACGAGGCGGGCAGCTTGTGCTGGTAGACGCAGTTGTTCTTCTCGTACATCTCCCACTGGCGCGGATTGGGTTCGCCACGCATGAACTTCTCGCCACCCTTGCCGCGCCAGCCGGCCAGAAAGCCGATGCCCGAGCCGGGTTCGGTCTCGTAGTTGACGATGAAATCGGGGTAGTCGCGGAACTTGCGCTCACCATTCGGGCGCACGAAAGCCGGGAACTTGAGCCGGCCCGCGAGTTCGATCAATACTTCCTGGAACGGCTTGCAATCGCCTGTCGGCGGCACGACCGGGATGCGCACCGAATCGACCGGGCCATCGAACTCCGAAATTGGCCGGTCCAGCATCGACATCACATCGTGGCGTTCGAGGTAGGTGGTGTCGGGCAATACCAGATCAGCGAACGCCGTGGTCTCCGACTGGAAGGCGTCGCAAACGACGAGGAAAGGTATTTTGTACTCGCCGTCCTCGCCCTTGTCGTTGAGCATGCCGCGAACTTCCGAAGTGTTCATGGTCGAGTTCCACGCCATGTTGGCCATGAACAGCATCAGCGTGTCGATCGGGTACGGGTCGCCGCGCCAGGCGTTGGTGATGACGTTGTGCATCATGCCGTGCACCGACAGCGGGTACTCCCACGAAAACGCCTTGTCGATGCGCACCGGACTGCCGTCGTCGTTGACGAACAGGTCGTCCGGCTCGGCCGGCCAGCCCAGGGCCAGACCGTCCAATGGCGTGTTGGGTTTGATCGCCAGCGGGGTGTTGGGCGTCTTCGCGCAAGGCGGGATCGGGCGCGGAAACGGTGCCTTGTGGCGAAAGCCGCCGGGGCGGTCGATGGTGCCGAGCAAGGTCATCAGGATTGCAAGCGAGCGGGTGGTGTGAAAGCCGTTCGAATGCGCGGCCAGGCCGCGCATGGCATGAAAGGCGACCGGGTTGCCGGTGACGGTGTCGTGCTCCTTGCCCCAGCTGTCGGTCCAGGCGATCGGCAGTTCGATTTTCTGATCACGCGCGGTGATGCCCATTTCCTGTGCGAGACGACGAATCGCTTCGGCCGGAATGCCGGTAATGCCGGCCGCCCATTCTGGCGTGTAGTCGGCGACGCGTTCCTTGAGTAATTGGAATGCGGGTTTGACCGCCGTGCCGTCCGACAGTTTGAACTCGCCGAGCAGGAACGGGTCATAGCCTTCGGTGTGGGTCACGACTGCGCGGTTGCTCTGCCGATCCCACCAGAGTTTGTTCTGCGGGTCAAAGCAGCCTTCTTCTTCGGGTACTTCGGTACGCACGAACATGCCGAATTCGTCGTTCGCCTCATTCATGTTGACCAACTGACCGGAGTTGGTATAGCGCACCAGGAATTCGCGGTCGTAGAGGCCGAGCGCGATCAGTTCATGGATCAGCGCTAACAGCAGCGCACCATCGGTGCCGGGCTTGATCGGCAGCCATTCGTCGGCAATGGCCGAGTAGCCGGTGCGCACCGGGTTGATGGAGATGAAGCGCCCGCCATCGCGCTTGAACTTGGCTATGGCGATTTTCATCGGGTTGGAGTTGTGATCTTCGGCGGTGCCGAGCATCACGAACAGTTTGGCGCGTTCCAGGTCGGGGCCGCCGAATTCCCAGAACGAACCGCCGATGGTGTAGATCATGCCGGCAGCCATGTTGACCGAGCAAAAGCCGCCATGCGCCGCGTAGTTGGGCGTGCCGAACTGGCGCGCGAACAGGCCGGTCAGCGCTTGCATCTGGTCGCGTCCGGTAAAGAGGGCAAATTTTTTCGGATCGGTCGAGCGAATTTTTTGCAGGCGCTCGGCCAGCATGGAGAAGGCTTCTTCCCACTCGATTTCTTCAAACTCACCGGCGCCACGATCGCTGCCGACCTTGCGCTTGAGCGGCTTGGTCAGGCGCGCCGGCGAATACTGCTTCATGATGCCCGACGATCCTTTGGCGCAGATCACGCCCTGGTTCAGCGGGTGGTCCGGGTTGCCTTCGATGTAGCGGACCTCGCCGTTGCGTAAGTGGACGCGGATGCCGCAGCGGCAGGCGCACATGTAGCAGGTGGTGTTTTTGACTTCGGTGCTGGCGTCGGCCAGTGGAGCGGCGATCGGGTCGTGAAGCGGTGCGGCAGGCATGCGGTGGGCGCTTTCTCGGGGGCGGGCAATAAAGGGGAGGCACAAGCCAGCCACGTCCTGGGTGCCGTGGCGGGACTTGCAAAGTGACCCTATTAAAGACAAGGGTGCCCAGCCTCGTCTATAGCCGACACGGATAATCCAGAATAACCCAAATGGGTAGCGTCCGTGGATCTGCACCCGGCTTCACCAGCTTCGGATTTTTACAATAAATCAGCATGAGGTAATATATTGGCATAGTCGGCAAGCATTCATCACCATGACACAAGCTCAGACCCCGCTCACCCCGACAATCCATGTGGCCTCTGCACGCGCGGGAGCGATGATTTCCGGCTTGACGGTGGAACTGGCTGGGGGCAGTGAACTGGAGCCGTTGCTCGAGCGTTTTCTGGTTTCCATCATTGCGCTGGCGGGCGCCCAAGCTGGTGCCGTGCGCGTTCTGACCGACGACGGACAGCATATGCGGCTGGTGGCACAACAGGGCTTGCCGCCGCACGTGCTGGATACCGAACGGCTGGTGAAGAGCGATTGCGGCATGTGCGGCATCGCCACCGGCACCGACGTGCTGGGCTGGGTGGACGATGTCAGGTCCTGTGCCCGACACGGCACGGAGCCCTACTTTGGTCTCCAATGCAAAAGTGTGCTGGCCATATCGCTGCCACACGGCAACGAAATACTGGGCATCTACAACCTGTTTTTCGAAACCGACGTTCACCTCACTTCCCAGACCGAGACCATGCTGCGCCTGATCGGCCAGTTGCTGGGTCTGGCGCTGCACAACGCGCGGATTGAGCGCGAGCGGCTGCGCGTGACGGTGATGAAAGAACGCCAGGAAATGGTCAATGAAGTGCATGACGCGATTGCGCAGACGTTGGCCTACGTGAAGATGCGCTTGCCCTTGCTGAACGATGCCATGCTGGCCCACGACGACCCGAGTTCGCTCAAATACTTCACGGATGTGAAAAACGCGGTGGGTGAGGCGCATCACAACTTGCGCGAGGTCATTACCTACTTTCGCACACGCATGGACCCGCTGGGCTTGCTGCATGCGCTGCAGGGTATCGCCGACGGCTTCTTTGAGCGTATCGGCATCACGCTGGAAATCAGGAATTCGGCGCAAAATCTGAACCTGAGCGACGAACAGGAGGTTCAGGTGTTTCACATTGTTCAGGAAGCGCTGGCCAACATCGCGAAGCACTCCATGGCCCGGCACGCCAGGCTGACAATCGACAAGACGGCCCACAGGCTGGAATTCCTGATCGAGGACGACGGACAGGGGATGGCTTCGCCCGGCGCGCAGGCAAGCGTGACAGGGGCGAGCCCATCGACTCATTTGGGGCTGGAAATCATGCAGGGTCGGGCGCAGCGCCTGGGCGGCAGCATCGAGGTAGGCATGAATGAAGGCGGCGGTACCCGGGTGCGCCTGGTGCTGCCTGCAAACCCTGTCCCGGCGGAGCGCTGCACATGACGACCAGGACCCGGGTGATGCTGGTGGACGACCACGGGCTGTTCTGCAACGGTCTGGCCGAACTGCTGGAGCGCCGCGGCAACATGATGGTGGTGGGGTCCACCGGTGTCCCTGATCAGGTGGTGCCGATGCTGCGGGCGCAGCAACCCGACTTGATCGTGCTGGACTTACGCCTGGCTACGACCGACGGTTTGAGCCTGCTGCGTCAGATGCGCGCGCAAGGGTGCGAAACCCCGGTGGTCATCCTGACCATGAGCGACAGCGAAGACGATTTGTCCGCGGCACTGCGCGCCGGTGTGCGCGGCTACCTGCTCAAGGACATGGAGCCCGAGGAGGTGATAGACGCCATCGTTCGGGCGGCGCGTGGCGAGATGGTCGTGGCCTCCGCCATGACGCTCAAGCTCGCGCAAATCCTGCAATCCGGTCCCAAGGGATCGGTCAAGGGCGATCTGGTGGCCTCGCTCACCGAGCGCGAGCGCGAGGTGCTCGACCACGTAGCAAGCGGCCAGAGCAATAAAGTCATTGCCAAGGCGCTGGGCATCAGCCACAACACGGTCAAACTGCATGTGCGCCATATCATGGACAAGCTCAACCTACGCTCGCGGGTCGAAGCGGCCGTATTTTCTTTTGAGTACCGCAGCTCGCCAGATGGGATAAAAGCGGCGGGTGAGGCCGCTCAAAAGAGCAAAGGCTGACGCGCCAAGCATCACGGCGTGGGTTATTCCATTGCCAGTTCATCCCTGTCGTTGTTTTTTCGCCTTGCCGTGCTACAGCACTGCCTGCGGCCGGGCGCCTAGACACGAATGATTTGGAAATGGAATTACTGGTAATGTCTGTAGTCCTCCTGCACTGGGGTTGTCGGCACAAAGTCAAGCGCGATCAGATTGGGTGCCGCCGGCATGTCATGTGCCGAATTGGTCTAGGCCTTGATGCCGTGTTGCGCCATGAGCCTTCTCGCGGGCTCCTTGCCCACCTTAATGACCATGGCCACAATATCCTCTACATGCACGGCCAACCGTATTCGCCCTTAACCTGGGCGTCGATGGCCGTGATGTGTGCAAGCAAGGCGTCGTTACTGATGCCACGACGTATAGGGTGTTTTTATCATCGTTGCAGTTACGCAGCGTGTGCTGGTGGTAGCCGAGCGCGCGTTGACTCCAAGCTGCTCACAAAGCACTGACAGCGGCCAGTGGCGTCGGTTGCAGTCAAATCCATGCGTACTTCACGCTGACTCCCGCGCGAAGTACGCGACAGCCTTTTTTATGACGATGACCAACGCCATCTTGGTCTAACAAAATCACCCCCCTTGCTCTGCCGAAGGTACCTGACTTTCACGACGCTTTTTACGTTGATTTTTTCACTGCTTTTTTTGCAACCTTCTTGACTGGTTTTCCAATCGCCTTGTTCACAACCTTTTTTACCGGCTTTGTCGCCGTTGGTCGGGCATGCAGCATCCCTGCGATGATCTTGAAAATATCGGTCTCGGTGATGATGCCGACCAACTTCTTGCGCGTGTTCAAAACGGGGAGGCAGCCGATGTGGTTGACCACCAGCAACCGGGCTGCGTACTTGAGCTGAGAATTTTCCGTAACGCACACCGGAGCGCCACACATGATCTCGTCAACGGGCACCTCGGCGGATCCGTAGTTTGCGGCGGCGAGCAGCAAGTCTCTCTCGGCAATCACGCCAACCACATGATCGCCCTCGACAACCGGCAAATGGTGAAAGCCGCGGCTGTGCATCAGATCGAAAGCTTGGCGAAATGGGGTTTGCGGCGTGATCGTAAGCACTGGCCGGGTCATGTACTGACTAACTTTCATTGTGCAATCCTCGTGGCGTAAATTATTGGGAATCTAGCATGGTGTGTCCACCCATGCATCAATTGTCTGCCAGAATTTTTCGAACCTTGTTCAAGCGTAGCCGGTGAGCGTCTGGCATGCCAGAGCCCAGCAGGGGGCGCAGGTAGAGCCGGAAGGCGTCGGTGACGTCGGTGCCACATGGAGAGATGAATTCGTCTTCCATGACGCGGGTTTTACCCGCTACGGTCTCCAGCGGCATCAGGTGGTAGTCCACCGAGTAAAAGCCGGTGCGGCGGATCGCCACTGAGCCATCGCGGTCGCCCCACATGGCGAACTGCACGGCTTTCTCGCCGACTTCACGGGCCTCGCGCTGATCCACATCGGAAACGCAGCCGATGAATGAGCGTTGCATGTAGCCCAGCGTGTCGCCGCGCACGCGCTTGATGCCGAGCTTGTTTTTTATTTCCTCGCAAAGCAGGTCGGCAAGTGCCCCGGTGCCAGAGAGTTGCACGTTGCCGTGCGCGTCTTTTTCGAGCTGCTTGGCAAGCTGAGCGATGATGGGCGTGCCGCTGTCATCGTGAATGCCTTCGGAAGCCGCAATCACGCAGCGTCCGTAGCGCTCATAAACCCTTTTGACATCGGCTAAAAATTTGTCGATGCTGAAGGTGCGTTCGGGAATGTAGATGAGGTGCGGGCCATCGTCGGGGAACTTCTTGCCGAGTGCCGAAGCGGCGGTCAGGAAACCTGCATGCCGTCCCATCACCACTGCCAGATAGACGCCGGGCAGCGCGGCATTGTCCAGGTTGGCACCCATGAAGGCTTGCGCCACGAAGCGCGCCGCCGAGGGGAAGCCGGGCGTATGGTCGTTGCCGACCAGGTCGTTGTCGATGGTCTTCGGGATGTGGATGCTGCGCAAGGGATAGTTGACCTTACGCGCCTCTTCGCTGACGATGCGCACCGTGTCGGAGGAGTCATTGCCACCGATGTAGAAGAAATAGCCGATGCCGTGCGCCTTGAGCGCATGAAAAATCTGCTGGCAATATTTGATGTCTGGCTTGTCACGGGTGGAGCCCAGCGCCGATGAGGGCGTGTTGGCCACCATCTCTAGGTTGTGGCTGGTTTCCTGCGTCAGGTCGAGAAAGTCCTCGGACACAATGCCTGATACGCCGTGGTAGGCACCATAGACCCGCTCGATATGCTGAAACTTGCGTGCCTCCAACACCACGCCGGCCATCGATTGGTTGATGACGGCAGTGGGGCCGCCTCCCTGGGCGACCAGAACTTTTCCATGCGGAATCATGTGTGGGTTCCTTTCAAATGGTTTGAATATGCGATGGAGCGGTTTTCAGGCCGCTTTCAATCCGCCAGAAAATCCGAATACTGCCTGTGCGTTTTGGATCAAGTCGAGGGCGTCAAGTTGGCGCCCTTGAACTCGTTGCGCTCGACTTTGTCGATGCAGCGCACCACCAGCTTGTTCAGTGCGTCCGGCGTGAACGTGGCAATGTTGGACTTTTTGGAGTGGTGCATCAGGGCGGACAGGGCGGACCCCAACTCGGACGAGGCATATGCGGCGGCCAGGCCGTCTTTCATGACATCAACAAAGTAGGGGTAGAACAGGTGCCCGGTGATGCGGGCATCGCCCCGCCCAACGCCGTACTTGCCGCTATGCGCCGGGTCAACCTGCGGGTCGCCAAACTCGCCGGCGATGCGCGTGGACTCCTGCACATCCAGCGGCAGGTGGATCAGATATTGTCTGTTCTGGTACTGGTAGCAGGTGAGCGATCCGCCGTTGGAAAAGCCCAAAGCAAAGGTCATATTGGGGTTCATGTGCGGGTTGTGGTTCTTCGTGAACCGTTGGGTGATGTTGAGCAGCACATCGTTAGACATTTCATCGGGAAAAATTTGCGTGCCAAATTTTTCGATCAGTTCGTCGTCGTTGAGGCACACGATCACGTCGTTGTTGCCAACGCGCGGCTTGATCGAATCAAAACCAATGCCGGTGGGCACGATGATTTGCGGCCCCAGGTAGCTGTTAAGGTAGCCGGGTGTGATGATCGGCACATCGTCGGCCCGCCGGAACCGCGTGCGTATTTCGTCGTCCAGTGTTTCAATCGGCGGGTGGGGCGAGACCAGCAGGTAGGTGCGCCCATGCGCATTGCCGTTGAAGCACTCGCGCGGCCCCCAGATGGGCGTGTGGATCTGAACGACGTTGACATCGTGATAGATAAAGTCGTTGATTTCCTGCTGGGCGATGGACGATCGGTCTTCGGGCAGGATGACCTTGAACTGAATCTCCACTTGCATGGCCGAATACAGCGCGACCAAGCCCAAAAAGACGTTGGTGGTATTGCCGCCCGAGTTGGGGGCCGTCACATCTTTTCTGGTGATGAAATATTCGGGATGATCGGCCACATCGAGCCGCAGCAGAAAGCCATCCTTGTCTTTGACCACGGATTGAATCGGGACTTTGTTGTACCGAAACTTTGGAATATCGACAAACTTCTCTACAAAATAATCATTGACCGGCACGCCGATGGCGCGCAGCTTTGGCATTAGCAAACTCACAACACGAGCCTCCTCAGTGGTATATTTTCTGGGACAACAATGTCCTTAAGTCTAGGCTTAAGAGCCTCTTGCAAAACTTCGAATTTGAGCTGATTTATTTCGCAAGGCGGCGCAAAAAAAGAGAAGTAGGCGGCTATTTCTGGCACGATGGAGTCAACCAAAATGACACCGTAACGCCTGCACCATGAAGAGTACCCGAAATGATCATGCATCACTGGAACTTTAAGGATGCGTGTTTGTGGTCACTGGCTGGAACCACGCCAGCGAATCATGCAGCTTGACCACTTCGCCCACAATCGTCAGGCAGGGTGACTTCAGCCCCGCCTGCGCCACGCGCTCAGGCATGTTGGCCAGGGTGCCGGTGACGACTTTCTGGGTAGTGATGGTGCCGTCCTGCACCACGGCGATGGGCAGAGTAGGCAACGCGCCATGCGCCATCATTTGGCTGCAAATCTCGGCCAGTCCGCCCAGGCCCATGTAGATCACGACGGTCTGGCGCAGCCGCACCAGGCTGGGCCAGTCAAGGTCGGCGGTGCCGTCCTGGAGGTGACCGGTCACAAATAAACAGCTTTGCGCATAGTCGCGGTGCGTCAGCGGGATGCCGGCGTAGCTCGACACGCCAGCCGCTGCCGTCACACCGGGGACCACCTCAAACGCGACGCCATGCGCTGCCAGCGTTTGCAGCTCCTCGCCGCCGCGCCCAAACATGAACGGGTCGCCGCCCTTGAGACGCACTACCTGCTTGCCTTCCAGAGCGAGTTTGACGAGCAGGGCGTTGATCTGCTCTTGCCGCATGGTGTGCTCGTTGCGGCGTTTGCCCGCGTAGATGCGTTCGGCGGTGGGCGATACAAAGTCCAGCACCGCACTCGACACCAGGTGGTCATAAACGATCACATCGGTCTGCTGCAACAGCCGCACGGCGCGCAGGGTCAGCAGCTCGGGGTCACCGGGGCCAGCGCCCACCAGATAGACGCGCCCGGTGCCGGGCAGGGGGTGGGTCGCGTCGGATTTCAATGCGTGCGTTCTTAGCTGCCGCTGCCGCCGCTGGCGGAACCACCGGGCGACGCTGGCTCGGGGGCGTCCTGGGACTGGCGGCCGTCGATGAAAATAAAGTTGAACTCACCCGGTTCCAGTTCCACATAGTCGAGTACGGTGTCATCGAGCAAGGCCTGTGATTCGTCGGCGATCACCACCGCCACGCCGTCCAGGTCAAGCTTCATGTCTTCATCTTTCGGGTCGTCAAAGCCCATGCCGTATTGCATCGAGCCATCGGCATCGACCTTGGCGGCAATGCGCAGGGCCATCTCCTGGGTTCCGCTGGCGCTTGCCGCTTGCTGGATTTGCCGGGCTGCGGCGTTGGTTAATGTAAACATGTGGGTATTTTCTAATCAGTTGGGGACAGAGCTTCGCTTTGGACTGTCCTGCAAGGTTTTAAGTTTAAGTTGGAGACTGAGTTTGCCATCGACTGTTTCAATGCTCGCCTTTGGTTTTCAAAAGACCCGCCAAACGATTGCCCTGCTTTTGCGGCCCACCGACCGGGAAAAGTTCGTGAAGATAGTGATTGTTGCCCCGCTCGAGGCCCCAAGCTTTGGCGAAGTGCCAAATCATCGCACGCACTTGCGCCTGTACCCGATGTTCCTCGAAATACGCGCGCAAAAAGTGGATGACCTGCCAATGCGCCTTGGTCAGCTCCAAGCTTTCCACCTTGGCTTGTTCCCGTGCAAAGTCCTCAGACCAATCGTCCAGGGTTTTCAAATAGCCTTCGACGTCGGTGGCAACGGGTTTGCCATTGACCATCACGGTCCTCGTCAATGCGGTGGCCTGTGGCTTCGAGGCGATGTGGTGTGCGCGCACAAAGGCGACAAACTGCGGCGCCCAGTCTGATCCCGCCCCGCTGCGCAGATGGGCGTAGGAGGCGAGCACGTTGCGATAGATGATGCCGTCGCGCTGGCCGTCCACGCCATGCCCGCGCAGCACGCGATAGGCGAACTTCAAGTCGGGCGCCAGGTTTTCCAGACTGGAATAGTGAAACTCGTGCCCGCGCCGTGTTGTCGGCGTGGCTGGCATCATGAGGGGCCAGGGCGCATCGGCTGTGGGTTGCAGTTCTACATAGCCGCGTCCGATCGGGCGCTCGTGCATCACCACATCTGCGGGAAGTGCGCCCACCATGTCGTACCGGCGGTCCTGCCAGCGCAGTGTGCGCGCCAGGTACATGAGGCCGCCGCATTCGGCATAGACCGGCAGGCCGGCTTCAATGGCCGCGCGGATGTCCTTGCGCAGGGCCGCGTTGGTCTGCAGTTCTGGCATGAACATTTCAGGGAAACCACCGCCGATGAACAGGCCATCCACCTCGGGCAGGGCAGCGTCCTGCAGGGTGTTGAACGGAACGATTTCTGCCCCGGCCGCTTCCAGGGCCAGCAGGTCGTCCGGGTAGTAAAAGCCAAACGCCTTGTCGCGCGCCAGACCGATGCGGACGCGCGGTTGAGGCGGCGGTGTCGACAACATGGCAGGTGCGACGGCCGGAGATGGCAAAGGCAAAGGCCGCGAATTGGCGCTGGCGGCAATGGCCAGCACTCGTGGCAAATCAACTTGCGCTGCAATCAGTTCGCCCATGGCACGCACACGCTGCGCAGCATCCATCAGCTCATGGTTTGGCATGAGGCCCAGATGGCGTTCTACCAGCGCTATGCGCGGGTCATGGCCAATGGCGCCCAACACCGGCACATCGGTGTAGTGTTCGATCACGGCGCGCAGTTTGGATTCATGGCGTGCGCCGCCCAATTGGTTGAGGATGACGCCGGCAATGCGGATGCGCGGATCAAAGGCCTGGTAGCCCAGAATCAGGGGCGCGATGCCGCGAGTCATGCCGCGCGCGTCCAGCACCAGCACCACCGGCAGGTCCAGCCACTTTGCCAGCGCGGCGTTGCTGTTGCTGCCGTCCAGCGCCAGTCCATCGTACAAGCCCTTGTTGCCTTCCACGATGCTGATGTCGGCCAGCCCGGCGTGGCGCGTGAAGCAGGTGGTGATCTGCTCGGGCGTCATCAGGAAGGGGTCGAGGTTGAAACAGTCGCGTCCGCTGGCCTGACCCAGCCACATCGGGTCGATGTAGTCCGGCCCCTTTTTGAAGGGCTGTACTGTCAGCCCTTGCGCCGTCAGCGCCGCGCACAGGCCCACCGTGATGGTGGTCTTGCCGGAAGACTTGTGCGCAGCTGAAACCAGAAGGCGTGACATGCTCAAGCCGTCTCAGACGCCGGTGGGGGCACCCGTGTGACGTTGTTCTCTTGACAAGCGGCGTCGTCCAGGCGCTCGGGCAGAAAGCCCAGAAATTTCAATGCCAGCAAAACGATCAGACCCGCGATGGCGATGCCGCCAAAGCCGAGCAGCCACTCAGGCAGACTGGGTAAGTAAGCGCTCACCACACCATCATAAAAGCTGCTGCTCACCTGCCGACCAGGAAACAGCACCAGTGGGAAAGCCTGACCCCCGATGATCGTGACATACATCTGCGCAAAGCCACCACCTACCACCAGCAGGGCGCTGGCTGCGATACGTCGCCGCATCTGACCGATGCGCGGATGCAGTAACAGCACCAGCGGCAGCACGCTGCCAAGCAATATCTGACCGAGCCAGAACATGGCGGTGTACAGGCCGCCATCGAGCAGGATGAAACGCTCGAAGTCGTGGTGCTTGGTGAAGTACAGGTTAGTCAGGTGATAGACCAGCACGAAATAAAACCCCGCTGCAATGAAGATCACCTGCAGCTTAGCAAATCGTGCCATCAGCGCATCGCCTAAAGGACGGCCACTGCCCCGGCAGGCCAGTATCAGCACCAGCACAAAGACGGCCAGGCCATAGCTCAGCGACAGGGCGATGAACAGGGGCGCCAGCAGGGCCGAGTCATAGGCTTGCCGGGCCACCAGAAAACCAAAAATAGAACCGGTGCCGGTGGTCAGCGCGATGCGCCAGACGAAGGCCAACAATCCGGCCAGCGGCGTGTAGCGGTTCATGCTGCGCTCCATCATGGTCCACAGGTAGGCGATGACGATACCCATGAAGCCCGAATAGAGGATGATGTTCAAGGCAAAGATGGACTTGAAGTTGAAGTGCGTCATGGCCACGATCAGTCGTTCGGGGCGTCCCAGATCAAGTAGCAACACCGTCAAGCCACCCAGCAACAGCGCAATGGCCAATAGCCCGGACAGGGGAGCCAGGGGTTTGAATTCCGTCTTGCCGAAAACTGAGGCCATGGAGGCCACATTCAGCGCGCCCGAAGCAGCCACCACCAGAAACACCGCAAAGACGTGCGGCAGGCCCCACACAATCTGGTTAGTCATGCCGGTCACGATGTGGCCATGGTGCTCCATGTACCAGGCCGCCCCCAGTCCGATCAAGGTCACCAGGGCCAGCCCCCCCAGCAGTAGGTAGTAGCCGGGGCTGTTGCCGTGCAATTCACGCAGCGCGATTTTCATGGGATAGGTCTTTTGTTTTGGCCGCCCGGCCGCCCGAAGGCAAAAAGCGCCCCTCGGGGGGCAGCGTATGACACGCAGTGAATAGCGTGGGGGTCATATCTAGATTCCGCTGTAGCGCACGCCGGTATTCAGGTTCAGGTCTTCCCGAATTTGGCGCGAGGGGTAACTGGCGACACGCTTGGAGATGTCGCTGTGGGGGTCGTTCAGGTTGCCAAACAGAATGGCCCCGTGGCCTGCGTCCGAGCAGGCTGTGGCGCAGGCCGTATTTTCGCCCTTGTCCACCTTGTGTACGCACAGGGTGCAGCTTTCCACTACGCCCTTGCCGCGTGGCACATCGGGCTTCTGGTCGGTCAAAGCCTCATGCACAAACGAGCGCGCTCCGTACGGGCAGGCGATGACGCAATAGCGGCAACCAATGCAGGTGTGCTTGTCCACCAGCACGATGCCGTCGGCGCGCTTGAACGAGGCGCCCGTGGGGCACACGTCGACACAAGGCGGCTCGGCGCAGTGCTGGCACAGCATGGGCAGGGACTGTATCTTGCCGGTCTTGATTTCTTTGATTTCGAGTTTGCGGATCCACTGCGAGTCGGTGGGCAGGGTGCCGCCGGACAGCCCGTTTTCGGTGTTACAGGCGGTCACGCAGTCGGTGCATCCACTAGCGCACTTGCCGCTGTTAATCAGCATGCCCCAGCGCACTTGGGGGTTGGCGCCGCTGCTCGCCGACGTTGCGGCGGACGCGGCCTGTGCGGTGGGCAGTGTTGCGATGGTGGGCATGCTGCCCGCCGGCGTTGCGGCGGGCGCGGCCTGTGCGATCTCCATGAGCCGCACGCCAGGGGCCAGCGCGATGCCGGCCAGTCCTGCAACAGCCACGGTCAGAAAACCGCGACGGGAATCTTTCGTCTCGGGGGTTTCAGTGCAATCGGGCGAGGGTTCTGGCTTCATGGCTTTAAGGGTTGCGGTTGTGCCACCATCTGGCGCAGTTGCATGCCAAGCTGGTTTGCAGCGCCCAGCTTGCCGGGCGCGACCAAGGGATGGTGGGAGTTTTGTTGCGGTTTGCTGGCGTGGCATTCAAAGCAGTCGATCTTGACCGCGGTATAGATGTGACAGCTCTGGCAGAAGTTGTTCTGGGTCGCCGCCACGCTGCGCGTGGTCTGGCTGGCGTGGCATTCGATGCAGGTCTTCAGGCTGTATTTGGCGGCGCGAACGCCGCCGCGCAAGGTCTCGTCACGCTGATGCTTGAGCAACTCCGGGTGGTTGCGTCGCATGAAGGCCGGGTCTTCCACGCACTGACCACCCCGCGCTGGCTCAATCACCGGCTGCGGCACCCGAGTGGACGCCTTCTGCGGTGTGGTGGCCTGCGCCAACACGGCCGGACTAGCCGTCAACAGCAAAAGCAGGCTGCACAGGCTGTTGGCGACGGCAAGTCGAAGTGGGCGCAGTCCAGCCATGACGCTAATCTCCCAGCCCCATCTTGATGTAGCCGGTGGGACACACTTCAGCACAAATGTGGCAGCCAATACACTTGTTGTAGTCGGTGTCCACATAGCGGCCGGTGGTGGATTTGGACTTGGGCACCTTGAACACGGCTATCTGCGGACAATAGACCACGCAGTTGTCGCACTCGAAGCACTGGCCGCAGCTCATGCAGCGTTTGGCCTCGGTCACCGCCTTGGCTTCCTCCAGGTTTTGCAGGCGCTCTTCGAAGTTATTCAACGCCTGTTCCGCGGTGAGCGAAGTGATGCCGCGCAGGCTGCGCTCAACATAAGGGAAGTGGCCCAGGAATAATTCCTTGTGGGAAATGACATGGCGGTCCGAGCGGTCGTCAAAATTGTGAATCGCCGCCGTGCTCTTGTCGGTGCCGCGAATCGGTTCGTGTTCTTCGTTGAAAACGTAGCCTTTCTCCAGCATCTTGCGCGTCAGGTCGAAGGCATGTACGTCGATCTTGGGGCGTTTCTCTAGCGGCTCGTTTTGCAAGAAGCGGTGAATGCCGTCCGCCGCAATCGCACCGTGCCCGATAGCGGTGGTCAACAAATGGGGGCGCACTATGTCGCCGCCCACGAAGAAGCCGGGCTTGCCCTGCACCTGGTAGTTCTTGTCGCAGTTGATGGCACCCTTGCCGTTGTTGAACTCATCCAGACCGGTGAAATCCACAGCTTGGCCAATGGCCGAGACGATCAGGTCGGCGGGGATGTCTTCTTCTGTGCCTTCAATGTTATTGATTTGAAGCTTGCCACCGACAACCTTGACATCGCAACGCATCACGCGCAGCGCAATGGCGCGACCGTCCGGTCCGCGCACCACCGCGACCGGCGCCATGCTGCCCCGAATGTCGATGCCCTCAGACAGTGCGTGCTCCACCTCGTGCTTGCTGGCCTGCATCTTGTCCACGGCATTGATCGTGGTCAACGTCACCACTGCGCCCTGGCGCGCCGAAGCCTCCGCGACATCGTGGGCTGTATAGCCGGCAATGGCGTGCTCGGGGCGATCGGACTCATGAATCTTGTCGATGTGACCCAGGCGACGCGCCACGGTCGCCACGTCAATGGAGGTGTCACCGCCACCGACCACTACCACGCGCTTGCCCACATGGCGCAAGCGGCCATCGTTGAAGGCCTTGAGGAACGAGGTGGCGGTCACGCAGTTGGGTGCGTCGGCGCCTTCGACCGGCAGGGCACGACCGGCCTGCGCACCAAGCCCCAGGAACACCGCCTCAAACTCTTCCTGAATCTGCGCCATACTGATGTCAGTGCCGATGCGGCAGTTCATGCGGGTCTTTATACCCAGGTCCAAAATGCGCTGAATTTCAGCATCTAGCACATCGCGTGGCGTGCGAAACCCCGGAATGCCGTAGCGCATCATGCCGCCAAGCTCGGCCCGTTCATCGAACACGGTGACATCGTGGCCCTTGAGCGCCAGTTGATATGCGTTTGACAAGCCGGCCGGTCCGCCGCCGATGATGGCTACTTTGCGACCGGTCAGCGTGGCGGGTTTAAAGTAGGCTAGGCCTTTTTCAATCGCGTAGTCACCCAGAAAGTGTTCGACCGAATTGATACCGACGAAATCATCCACCTGGTTGCGGTTGCAACCGGATTCGCAGGGGGCCGGACAAACCCGGCCCATGACCGAGGGGAAGGGGTTGGCTGAGGTCAGGCGGCGAAACGCGTATTCTTGCCACAACATGCCTGCGGGTGGCTTCTCGATGCCGCGCACGATGTTGAGGTAACCCCGGATGTCTTCACCTGCCGGGCAACTGCCCTGGCAGGGTGGCGTACTCTGGATGTAAGTAGGGCATTTGTCCGTGTGGTCTGCATCAAAAATCTCTTTTTGGAAGGATTTCACCTTGTAGTCGCCATCCTCGTAGCGACGGAAGGTGTGCGGTTTGACGGTAGCGGATTCAGTGGAAGCGGTCATGTCGGAGTCTCCTGAGATTTATATTTACAGCCAGCGGACGGGGGCTACTTGTCGCCCAGGCGTATCGCCTTGCTGACCAACTGGTGGACACCGCCGATCATGTTCATGTCGAAGCCGTAGTAGGGCAGTACCTTGGTGAACTGGGCTTTGCAAATGGCGCAGATCGCGGCCATGAAATTCACGCCATGATCGTCCGTCACCTGCTTCAAGGCCTCCATGCGCGGCAAAGCACCTTTGACGCGCACTTCCATCAAGTCGTCGGTCAGCAAGCCACCGCCACCACCGCAGCAGAAGGTGCTCGTACGAACCGTCTCCGGTGACATATCATGAAAATGGTTGGCCACGGAGGTGATGATGCGCCGGGGGATGATGAACTGCCCACCGACCATATTGCCCATGCTTGCGCCCCGCGCCACGTTGCAGGAATCATGGAAAGTGATGATGCGCTTGTCATTGGCCTCCTTGTCGAAACTGATGGCGCCGCGCTGAATCAGGTCGTCGGTGAGTTCGCAAATGTGTTGCGGTACCGGGTAGCGTTGATCGAGATAGTCAAACGGGCCAATCAAAGTGTTCCAGTAGCTGTAGGCGACGCGCCAAGCGTGGCCACATTCACCCACCACGATGCGTTTGACACCGAGCTCCAGCGCCGCCTCTTTGACGCGCATCGTGATGTTGCGCATCTGCTCGTAGTTGCCGATGAAGAGGCCGAAATTGCCGGCCTCCGAGGCGTGTGAACTCAGCGTCCAACTGATACCCGCAGCGTGGAACACCTTGGCGTAGCCGATCAGGCTCTCGACGTGCGGCTCAGAAAAGAAGTCGGCTGAAGGCGTGATCAGCAGCACCGTGGCACCTTTGACGTCCAGCGGAAACTTGATGTCGAGGCCGGTTTCTTCCTTGGTGTCTTCTTCCAGACCTTCCAGCGTGTTTTCTAGCGCCGGGCCGGGGATGCCCAGGTTGTTGCCGATGCGGTGCACCTTGCCGATGATCTCGTTGGAATACTTCTGCCCCATGCCGATAGAGCCCATGATCTCGCGGGCCGCCATGGTGACCTCGGCGGTGTCGATGCCGTAGGGGCAGAACACCGAGCAGCGGCGGCATTCCGAGCACTGGTGGAAATAGGTATACCACTCGTCCAGCACCTCGCGCGTCAGGTCCACCGCACCTACCAGCCAGGGGAAAATCTTGCCTGCCCACGTGAAGTAGCGCCGGTAGATCTTGCGCATCAGGTCCTGGCGCGCCACCGGCATGTTTTTCGGGTCAGCCGTGCCCAGAAAGTAGTGGCACTTGTCGGAGCAGGCACCGCAATGGACACAGGCGTCCATATAGACCTGCAGTGAGCGGTATTTGCCCAGCAGATCGCCCATCTTGGCAATCGCTTTGGGCTGCCAGTCCTCTACCAGTTCTTCCGCGAAACCAAGCGCCTTTTGAATCGGCGCAGCTGCCACAAAGGGCTTGAGGTGCGACGTGGCACCGACCTTTATCAGCGGAATCACCGGATAGCTCTTCAGCGTGGGAGTAACGAACGGAGCAATGGCCATGGTGATGGTGCTATGGTGGTGGATATGGGGGTGTGCTTGTTAAGAGTGCTTGTCCAGCGCGCTGGCCCAGGCCGAGATGTGCCGCGTCTCGCGGGCGTTGTCGGCCTGGTTGAGCGAGGGGCTGAAAAACAGGGCCGGTGCATGCAGCAGTTTGCTGATCGGGAAGATCATCATCAGCAGCGCCACCAGCGCCAGATGCACCAGCAGGATCGGGTCGGCGGGCAGAGGTTGCCAGTCAAAACGCAGTAGGCCGAGCATGAAAACCTTGACGGCGACGATGTCGGTGGGCAGCACAAAGCGCATCGTCAGCCCGCTCAGGGCAATGGCCAGCAGCAACGCCAGATGCAGATGGTCGGACGGGGTGGAGATGTAGCGCACGCGGTCCACCAGCCAGCGCCGCGCCCACAGGCCAGCCAGACCCGCGACCATGGCAAAACCTGCTACGTAGATGCTAAAGGGTTGAATCAACACTACGGGCAACCAAACCGGCTCCTGAAAATAGCGCAGATGGCTCAGCACCACGACCAGCAGCCCGGCATGAAAGGCCCAGCCAAAAATCCAGGTCCATTTGCTGGCCTTGAACAGGCTCTCAAAAAAAACCACCTCGCGCGCCAGGCGCCAAGCCACGCCAGCGGTGGTCTTCGGCGTGGGCCCGGTCGGAATCTTCAGCGGCGCCGGCGTCTTGGAATAGTTGCGAATTTTCAGCGCCAGTCCGACGACGAACACCAGCGTGGCGACGTAAAACAGGAGCGCATAGAAAATTGTCAACATCGTCATGGGAGGGCTCGGTGGGCTTGTGGCTTAGCGCATTCCATTTTCAGATCGATAGGAGATTAGGCGCGAAGGAGTTATTGGGGTCAGACACCAATTTCGCTGCGGTGCATCGCACCGCGCCCTCCGGGCGAGCCGTAGGCTCGGCGAATTTGGGCTCTGACCCCAAAAACTCCAGGCGAAGCAACGACATATCGTATTGATCTGGAAGTGGAATCAGATGCAACCGGTGGGCTTGGGTAAGCCGGCGATCTTGCAAGCCTGCTTGGACGGACCATAGGGGAACAGCTCATACAGGTATTTGCTATTGCCTTTTTCCTCGCCGAACTGCTTGCCGATGGCCTTGGTCAACACCCGCACGGCGGGCGCAATCTGGTATTCGTTGAAGTAGTCGCGCAGGAAGTTGATGACTTCCCAGTGGCCGTCGGTGAGGGGTACCTTTTCTTCTTCCGCCATGTAACCGGCGGCGTCGATGGTCCAATCGGCGAGGTTCAGCAGATAGCCCTCTTCGTCCGTTTCGTAGGTCTTGCCGTTGATTTCAAAGCTCATGTGTTTCTCCAGATAAAAAAGTGATTGCGATAGGTCGTCAGCTTACAGCCAGGAATGCGAGGTTTTGTATTCGACGGTCAGGTCGACAAAACCACTGTAATCGACCAGCGTCACGCCGTCGATCAGCTTGCCAGTCACGCCGCGGGCGTCCATGTCGGGTTGCAGAGCATAGACCTTGAGCATGGCGCAGGCCTGGCGCACGCGTGCTTCTGCGGCGCTACCCACGGTGGCGGCGTAAATGCCGTCTTCGATGAGCAGCAGCGCGTTGCCGGGCTGGGCCATGCGAAGACAGGTATCCAGAGTGCTGGTCTGGAAGGGTGATTTGTTGATGATGTGCAACATGGGGGCCACTTATACGGTTGGGGGACAGGGCTTGCGGACTTCCAACGTCCGACAAAATGTTGGGAACAGAGCTTGCAGCTGCGCGGCTGCGGTCTGTCACACAAGGTTTTTTTAAAAGCTCAGGATCACATCCTGTTGCTGCATGAGCTGACCCATTTGCTGGGCATCGAGTACCTCCACGGGAACCAGCAGGTCTTTTTCCGTCAGTCCGCGCTGTGCCAGCGAGGCACTGTCTACATAGAGTTTTTCCACGTCGTAGCCGTCCAGTGCGCGGTAGGCGGGTGAAAAGTTCTTGATGCCGATGCCTTTGGTCTGCTGACCCTTGACCAGTTCGTAGACGCCGTCGTCGATAAAGACCAAGCTCACGTCCTGATCGAAGGTGGCGGTAATCAGCACTACCTCCAGACTTTCGAGGGCGTAGATGGTGCCATAAGGAGCCTTGCGGTTGACAAACATGAATTTCTTCACTTTGGGGCCGCTGGCAGGGCTTGAGGGGCTTGTTTGTTGTTCGCTCATATCGGGTGTCTTATCTAATCAGTTGAGGACAGAGCACGCTCGCTTCGCGTAGCTTTGGTCTGTCCCGCCAGGTCTCAATTAATCTCCAAACGTGATCAGGCGGTCAGCCTTGATACCGCTGTCCGCCAATTGGCCCAAACCCGAGATGCGAAAGCCCGGTGCCAGAACTTCTTCCTTGATGCCACGGCGCAATGCCGCCGCCACACAGACCACCAGGTCCACCTTGTGCTCGGCGGCCAGTGCCGACCAGCGGTTGACGATGTGGCGGTCATCCTGCGGCGGCTCGGTGAGCCGAGTCGCGTTGTTCACGCCGTCGTGGTAGAAAAACACGCGCTGGATCTCATGGCCTTTAGCCAGTGCCGCGATCACGAACTGGTAGGCGCTGTCGGACGCCTGGTGCGTGTACGGACCTTCGCTAACAAGTAAGCCGAATTTCATAAGTATCTTTTTTTTATCAGAAGCGAATATGGGTCGAGGCATTCAGACTGGAGCGGGCGCCGCGCCAGTCGTCAATCAGGTACTTGGTAAACGGCAGGTCGCATTTTTCAAAGAAAGCGGGCCAGCCGATACGCTCAATCCAGTCGGCCATCCGCTCCCAGGAGCGCGCGTCTCCCTTGTAGGTGTACAGGATTTTCTTGACCACGACCGACACCTCGGGCCAACGCGGCGGGTTGTTGGGCAGACCGGAGACCACCATCTTCATGAAGGTCGGTTTGCTGCGGGCGTTGGAGTTTTTGCCACCCACCCAGATTGCCAACTTGCTGTGCTCGGGGTCGTTGATCTGCATGGGAGGGCAGGGCGGGTAGCAGGCGCCACAGCACATGCACTTGGACTCATCAATTTCGAGCGACGGTTTGCCGTTGACCATGGCGGGGCGGATGGCGGCCACCGGGCAGCGCGCCACCACCGTGGGGCGCTCGCACATATTGGCCACCAGATCATGGTTGATCTTGGGCGGTTTGGTGTGCTGGATGATGATGGCAATGTCGGCCTGGCCGCCGCAGTTGATCTCGCAGCAGGAGGTGGACAGATGCACGCGGTTCGGCATATCTTCCTTGATGAACTCTTCGTGCAGGTCATCCATCAAGGCCTTGACCGCGCCCGAGGCGTCGGTGGCGGGAATGTCGCAGTGCAGCCAGCCCTGGGTGTGGGCGATGGCCGACACCGAGTTGCCGGTGCCGCCTACCGGGAAGCCATTGTTGGTCAAGGCTTCGACCAAGGGCGCCACGCGGCTCTGGTCGGCCACCATGTACTCGATGTTGCTGCGGATAGTGAAGCGCACGTGCCCATCGGCATAGGTGTCTGCAATTTCACACAGTTTGCGGATGGTGAAGAGGTCCATCTGGCGCTGTGTGCCGGCACGCACTGTCCAGATTTCATCGCCGGTGTACGAGACGTGGTGCAACACACCCGGACGCGGCCGGTCGTGGTACTTCCAGTTGCCGTAGTTCTTGAGCATCAGCGGGTGCAGGAACGGCTTGTTGTCCGGTACGCCGCTTTCGATGGGAGTGCGCATGGTTGCCATGGTTTTCTTCCTTTAGGCTGCAAGTTTGCTGGCGTTGATCTTGGCCACTTCATCGTCCCAGCCGTCCATGCGGACATAGGGGTTGGTACGCGGCGTGGCAACCATGTTGGGATCTATCGGCAACCCCATGCCTTCCAGGAAGTTAACCAGGCCGATGCGCTCGATCATCTCACCGGTGCGCTCGTGCTCGAGCGCATTTTCGGCGAAGAAGTCGATGGTTTTCTGACCCAATTCCACCAGAGCTTGGTAGTCCTCGTCGGTCTTCATGGGCATGAAGGACGTTATCACCGTGCCCATCAGGTCGCCGATCTTGAGGGTGCGTTTACCGCCCATCAGCACCGTCACACCCTTGTCGGTGCCGGTGGCTAGAGCGCCGGTCATGACGTTGATGCAGTGCATGCAGCGCACGCAGTTGCCGTTGTCGATTTCCAGCGACTGGGTATCGTTGATGGCCACGCTGGAAATTTTTGCGCCTGTGGAGACGTCCTTGGTCTCTTTGAGCATGATGGCCTTGGTCGGGCAGCGTGTGACCACGTCGTTAACCAGTTCGGTCAGGCCGTGCTTGTCGAACCATTTGCGCGCCATACTCTCATCGGTGCGGATGTTGTCGCGCCAGGTACCGATCACCGCCATGTCGGCGCGCTGGATGGAGTTCATGCAGTCATTCGGGCAGCCCGAAAACTTGAACTTGAACTTGTAAGGTAGCGCCGGGCGGTGCATGTCGTCCATAAAGGTGTTGAGCACCTGTCGATGTGCCCGTGCCTCGTCGTAGCACGACTGCTCGCAACGTGCCGCACCGACGCAGGACATGCTGGTGCGCACCGCCGGGCCGGCGCCACCGAGGTCGAAGCCCAGTTCGTTCAGCTCATCAAATGCACCCTGCACTTGGGCCGTGCTGGCACCCTGGAACATGATGTCGCCGGACTGGCCGTGAAAAGCGATCAGGCCTGAGCCGTTTTTCTCCCAGATGTCGCACATCTTGCGCAGCACGTCGGAGGTGTAGTGCATGCCGGCCGGGGGCTGAACCCGCAGCGTGTGGAATTCTTTAACAGCGGGGAACATCTCGGCCACTTCGGAGAAGCGCGGAATGATGCCGCCGCCGTAGCCAAATACCCCGACCGTACCGCCCTTCCAGTAGCCCTTGCGGGTCTTGTAGGAGTGCTCCAGTTGACCCAGCAGGTCGCTCATGTAGTCGCTCTTGTTGGCCAGTCGCTTTAGACCGGTGACAAAGCTCGGCCACGGGCCAGCCTCGAGCTGGTCAAGCAAGGGTGTGTCGTGTTGTTTTATGCTCATGGCGTGTCTCCTGTGAAGGGTGTGAATGGCTTGCGTCGATTACTCGGTGGCCTAGCTGACGATTCGCTTCTATGGGCCAGTTTACGATCAACTCAGGTAAAGATATTACGGGTCACCTTGTGCCGGGCGCTACTACCCTCGTTGAGTATCCTGTGCTACCCATTAGGGCTATGCACCCCCACCCGTCCCGGCTATAGACGGCGCTGCCCTCGATTGCGTCCAATGGCAGTGCTAAGGGGCTTTTCCCCGCCAGGCTGCACATGCCCGCCCGGCCAAGAACACAAGACAGGCCACATGCCGACCATTACTCCGCTTGAAAAGCTGACCAGTCCCCTGGGCGGGCAGGTCATCGAACTGCAGCAACTTGACCATGACGCTGGCGGGATGAGCTTGCTGCGCACCCGCATCCGTGAAAAAAGCCGATTTACGGTGTTTGAAATCGACCCTCTGACCGCGCGTCTGTGGGGTGAGGCCTTGCTGCGCTGGGCGCAGACACAACCGCAGGCAGAGCCAGGCATGCAGCCGATGGCCGTAGCGGAACTACAGGCGCCCTTATGACGGACCCGCAAGCACCACACGAGGACGCGGTGGATGTGGTGTTCCCACTCGGCGGCCAGACCTTGCCACGTGACCACGCCCAGGCGCTACAGCTAGCCTTGTGCGCGCAATTTCCGTGGCTGAGCGCTGAAGCTTTGGCGGGGGTGCACTCGGTCAAGCTCATTCCCGGTGCAGGTGATCCAGCCCTGCTGTCCCGACGAGCGCGTCTGCTGCTGCGTGTCGGCGCACACCGGGCGGAAGAATTGATGGCCGTCACGGGCGTTGACCTGGATGTGAACGGTCATCGCTTGCGTTTGAGCGCCCCGCATTTGCGCGAACTACAGCCCCATAGCACCTTGTATGCGTACAAGGTAGCATCCGAAAGTGGCGATGAGGTGGCGCTCATGGCCGCACTGGAGCTTGAGCTGGCGGCGCTGGGCGTCGGTGGCGAGCGGGTGTGCGGCAAGCGCCAACCCATGGTAGTGTCGGGCGGTGCACTGGACACCTTCAGCCTGATGCTGCACGCGCTGCCACCGGCGCAATCGCTGCGGCTGCAACAGTACGGCCTGGGGCCGCACCGGCTGCTGGGTTGCGGGATCTTTGTGCCGCACAAGTCGGCGGCGGCGGTGTAGAAAATTCTTGATAAGTTAACTGAAACCTTGTGGGACAGTCCGAAGCTACGCAAAGCGAGCAAGCTCTGTCCTCAACTGACTAGGAGACAAAAAATGGGCTACAACATCAATGGCGTAGAGCACGAGATCGATAAAGAAGGTTTCCTGCTGGAGGCGGTGTTTGATGACGAAGCCGTGCGCGTTATCGCGCAGGCTGAAAACATCGAGTTGACCGACGCGCATTGGGAAGTCGTGAACTACCTGCGCGACCAGTACCGCGAGGAGGGCCACACCCCCAACTTCCGCAACATGGTCAAGGGCATGGTGGAAATCCGCCCTGAAGTGGACAGCAAGTACCTGTATGACCTGTTCCCCGTGGGTCCGGCCAAGCAGGGACCCAAGGTGGCCGCCCTGCCGCAGCCGCTCGGCAAGGGTGGCTACTGAGCCCTATGGCCAATATTCGCATCAAAAGTCAGTGGTTCGGCTCGGGCGCCGCCAAGACGCCGCAGCAAACCGCCAGCGCGATGGCTTTCATCACTTGGCGCGTGTCGCAAAACATGCTCAAGCAGATGCGCTCGGCGAACTTTGATATCGACATCGGGTCGCAGTACTTTGCCTTCACGCATGAGGTGCTGGTGTTTCTGACCCAGGTGCTGGACCGCATGGCTTTTGAGCGCATGGGTGCCGAGGCGCGGGCCGTGTTCATCACGGCATTGGTCAAACGCGTGGCCGAGGTGTTACAGGAAAACGAGGACACCTGGCTGGGCGCACCGGCGGCGGGCCAGCCCAGCCACTACGACGTGTTCATCGACCTGTTCAACGAGTTGGCCGACCACTACGCCGACTTCGGGTTTGATGCCAATGGACCGGACTTTGCCTTTGTGCGCTACCTGGGACATCGCATCGAGACGTTCATGCCGGAAAAGGACAAGCACTGGGTGGTTGACCAGATCATGGCCATCGAAGTGCCCGAGGCGGTGAAAATGATTCAAGACGCCTTGCAGAACGTGCTGTCCACCGAGCCCCGCGCGCCGCGCCGCGCTCGCACGGCGACATCCGGCGACTGAGCACAGAGCTATGATGAACGCAGTGACTAGCGTGGGGCCGATATGACATCCCCCTTCGACCTTGAAAACCAAGCCGCCTACCCGCGCTGGCGTGATGTCAAGCGGGCCAGTCATCCCACCCAGGCGCAGGACTTGATCGTGGATGTGGCCGACCCCCGCGCCTTGAGCGAAGCTGAAAAACAGGCGCTGCTGCAATGCTGTGCAAACGCCAACATGGCGATCTACCGCAGCCCGGTGCAGACCCCGGACAAGGACATCCCGCGCCTGCTGGCCAACCAGTTAGGGTTGTACCGACTCGACGGCAACTGGCTGGCCGACGAAGACGGTATTTCGCAGATCGAGGTGGCGGCCCCGGAGGGGGACCGCACGGCCTTCATTCCCTACACCAACCGGGCGATCAAGTGGCATACCGATGGCTACTACCACCCGCAGTCGCGTCACATCCGGGCCATGCTTCTGCACTGCGTTCGGGCGGCTGCCGCAGGCGGCGAGAGCGCCATGATGGACCACGAGATGGCCTATATCGCCGTACGTGAAGCCAACCTAGAGTGGCTGCGCGCGCTGATGGCGCCCGATGCCATGACGATTCCCGAACGGCTGGACGAGGACGGAGTGGCGCGCGCCGAGCAGGCCGGCCCGGTGTTTTCGGTCGATGAAGCCAGCGGTGCGCTGCACATGCGCTACACGGCGCGCACGCGCAGTGTGCAGTGGAAGGACGATGCGCCAACGCGCGCAGCAGCAGCCTTTCTGGAGCAGCTGCTGGCCAGCGACGGGCCGCACGTGTTTCGTTTGCGCCTGGAGCCCGGCATGGGGCTGGTGTGTAATAACGTGCTGCATGACCGATCCGGCTTTGTGGACGATCCCCAGCAACCCCGGCTGTTGTACCGAGCCCGTTACCTGGATCGCATCGATGCGCCCGCGCAGACGGTGCACCAGGGCATTTCCCCGGGGTCCATGAGAAAATCGAACGATGTCCTAATACCTGCGGGTGTTCAGTGCTCTTAAAAAGACAGCGAGTAAGCACCATGTCACATAAAGTCAGCGTTTGGCGTGCCGCCCAGTTGGTGGGCGTGGCGCGCGGCGTGTTGCAGCAACAGGTGCGCGCGGGCGCGCTGGTGCCAAGTGACGACGGCCTGGTGTCCACCGACGCCTTGCTGCGCTTGTACCCCGGCGCGAAACTGGAGGAATCGGGTCTGCTCGAGCGCGTGGCGCAAATCCGGGAAGAAGCCTTTGGCAGAAGGGTGCGCGAGCGTCTGCTGCCCAGTCAGGAAGTACTGGCACAGCGGCTATTTGCCCAAAGCCAGGAACTGGCTGACGTGCGCAAACACCTACAGCGCTACCACGCCCTGGTGATCGAGCTGCAAATGCGTATTCGGGAGCTGGCCACGCAACACGCGGGCGACGCTGCCTGGCGCGAACTGGAGCAGCAAGTCACCCAGGGCCTGGCGCAGGCACTGGCCACCGAACCGGTGGATTTGTTGGAGGTAATGGACGATATGCTCAAAATCATGACGGCACAGGTCACGGTGCGCCCCAGCGGGCACCAGTTTTTGGTGGAAGGGCACGCCAACCTGCTGCAATCAGGCCTGTACGCCGGGCTCAAGCTCAACTACGGTTGCGCCAATGGCAGCTGCGGCATGTGCAAGGTGCGCGTGATTTCCGGCGACGTCGTGAAAACCCAGCACTTTGACTACCCCTTGTCAGAAGCGGAAAAAGCTCAGGGCTACACTCTGATGTGCTGCCACACCGCCGCCAGCAGCGAGCTCACGCTGGAGATGCTCGAAGCCGGGGGTCCGCAGGACATTCCCGAGCAGCACATCGTGGCCAAGGTGCGCGCCGTGACCGTGCTGACGCCCGACACACAACTGCTGCATTTGCAGACACCGCGCACGCACCGCCTGCGCTTTCTGGCCGGGCAGTCGGTGTGCTTGGGCTGGACGGCTGGGCAGGGTGATGCACACGCCACCTACCCGGTTGCCAGTTGCCCTTGTGACGACCGGAACCTGCTGTTTTTCATTGCCCGGGATGAGTCCGACGCTCTGGCGCGGCACCTGTTTGCGGGTGATATCAAACCCGGCACGGCGGTGACGGTGCTGGGGCCAATGGGCGAGTTTGTCTTGGCCGACGGATACCGCCCGCTGGTGTTCGCCGCCTGCGACGGCGGGTTTGCCCCCATCAAGAGCCTGATCGAACATGCCTTGTCGCTGGATGCGGCGCCATCGCTTTCGCTGTTTTGGCTGGCAACGAATAGTGACGGTCATTTCTACAAAAACCAGTGTCGCGCCTGGTCCGAGGCGCTGGACCAGTTTGAATACGAACTGGTGTCGCATGACGATATGGCGGTCGGCGCCCGGCAAATTGCCCAGGCCATGCGCGCCGACCTGTTTGACATTGACTGTGATTTTTACCTGGCCGGGCCAGCCGATTTTGTCAGCACACTGCACGACGAACTGCGCGCCGCTGGTGTGGCGGCGGCCCAGATATTCACCCAGGCGCTTTGAGCCGACACCTTTGTATTAACCTTGTGGGACAGTCCGCAGTTACGCGAAGCGAACAAGCTCTGTCCTCAACTGATTAAAGCGTTTTTACATGCTGCCAACGCCGGATTCATCAACAAACCACACGGCCACCTACGCCGACGCTAGCGCCGCGGACGATGTGCCCGCCTGCGGGGGCGGCGAGTCCTTTGCGCTGATGGTTCTGGGCCACAGCATGGTGCCTGAGTTTCTGGAGGGCGAGATCATTATCATCGAGCCCGCGGGCCTGGCCACGCACGGCTCTTACGTGCTGGCCAGGCATGATGACGAGTGGACCTTTCGGCAACTGCTACAGAACGGCCCGCACTGGGTGCTGCACCCGCTGAATCCGGCCTTTGCCGATGCCCCGCTGGCCGACCTGAGCGCTGTGCGCGGCGTCATTATCCAAAAGGCCCTGCCGGGGCGGCGCCGCGCCTCCAAACACTATCTCTGAAATCACCACCAAAACGAACGTCATCCACGCACCATGCCCTACTACATTTACCTGATCAAACCCTTCACACAACTGGACAAACTGGCCGAGTTTGCAAGCTACCAAGAGGCATCAGCCGGGGCCAAGGCACTGCGTGCCACCCAGACGGCTCCCCCACCGGGAAAGATAAAAGTCATGTTTGCAGACAATGAGATGCAGGCCGAAGAGCTGCTATGTGAGGTGCGCATAGCCCCACCGAAGGGCGACGACTGAGCCCCGCAACATGGATGAGCTTCGCTATCACGCGTCACGCGAGGCGATCAATCTAGCGCCCTGTGTGTTTGAGCGGGCCATTCTGGTTGGCTGCGCACAATGCGAATTGGCCAGGCCACATGCGCTGGCCGAGCGTGAAGTGGTAGCCTGTTCCCTTGAAGTGGCGCGTATCAACTGCACCACCCTGAACCAGCTGTTTCATGAGCGGGCCAGGTTCGCATTGCGCCTGCCCCGTGCGGGCGCTCCCATCGTCCATGCCAAAGTGATGCAGTTGCAGTGCGGCGGCCTGCGCGGTCTGCAAACTGCACTTGCTGCCCCTACGGCGGACGTTCATACCATGGTGCAACAGGCCAAGGCGAACGAAGCCAGCCTGTCGGACTTGCCTTGGGGAAACATCGTCGCCGACATCGTGGCATGGCAGCCGCGTCGCCGCGCGCCAGCGCCCAAGGTATAGGCTATCGGAACAGCGAGGCAGTCGATGCAAAATTTCCATGAACTCGTGGATGCGGTTCAAACCAATTGCCACATAACCGACGCACGTCATGCGCAAGACATGACTATGTGCATCTTTTTGTTGGAAATGCGCCAGTACTACCGCTGGGAATACGACATCCCCTATACCGACAATTTGCCCAAGGATGATCTGGGTAATTGGCTGATCGAGCGCGAACAATTGTGGAACACCCTCGAAGATCAGCCTTACCGCCCCATGCCGCTGTCTAGCGGAGCGTGCGACACGTTTGAAGCCGCAACCGTCAATCGAGAATTGGTCGCGCAAGGTTACGTGTATAGCGCGGGCTATGGTCGTTTTCATCGACCGCATTTCTTTCTCGGTCGCTTGCATCGTGCCGAGCAGCGCGATGGATTCCAGGTTTTGGAAGCCGACTGCGAATATGCGCGTGACTTGATCGCGCCGCCGGCCGCCTTGCAAGGCAATACTATCTACATTCGGCGTGAAGCGGTTAAAAGTTTCCTATGGAGCAAATTCGAAGAATGGAATGTGCAGCAGCGCGATAGCGCCTTGGGCCGTGCGCTCGCTTGCTACGACTTTGAGCGCGCGCCGGATCAATCGCTGGCGCGCATGACCAACGTTGAAGCCGAGGCCATGATTTTGCATGAGCTCGGCGAGGGCTTAGCCGGGCGCGAATACGGCGACCAAGCATGGGGCGAGATGCTCATGACCTGTAGCCGTCGCCGTCCCGAGCTGTATGCACGCTCGGTGCGCGACAATTTGGCGGATTGCCTATCGACCCTGCCCACGTTGATTGAACGCGATGCGCAGCCCTCGCTGCATTTCTATTTCGCCAACTTCGAAGGCATGCGTAAAAAATTGTTCCCCTTGGCGAGCAGCGCTTATCAGGCCTGGGTTGAGAGCGGTAATCTTGCGCCGCTGAAAGCAGCCGTCGCACGCGGGCGCGAGCATTGGCGCGCGACGGGGAACAAAATGATCGAAGCACGGCGTGCCGGAGAGGCGGAAATGCGGCTGGTGGAAATCGGTGAGGGCGCGATTTTGTAGGACTAGCTCTGACCCTCTGGCTTATCCGATTTCAGTTTAACGAAATTCAATACCTTCGAGGTCTGCACTTCATCCACGTAGTACGGTTTGGACGTGTTCATGCCCAACTCTTCAGCCAACTCCCGCTCGCGGATTGATATTAGCGTGAAGCATTCCTTGATGCCCTCAATCGTGTCATCCGACAAGGGGCTGGGATAGCCGCTTTGCGGTGCGACATCTTTGACCACACTCGCCAGTGTCTTGCGCATGGCGCGCAGGATACGCTGTTCTTTTTTTAACGCTTCGTTGCTCATGCGTATGGCCACTTAAATAATGAGGAAAGGCCGCCACTCTAGCGCAAGCGGCGTGAGGCGTCCACGGTATGCGGACAGGGGTATTTTATGCCAGGGAATATCTGAAAAATACTGTTCTTGGGGGAGAGTCTAGGCCCGCTGCAAATGCGCATAGGCGGGCAATGTCTGCAAGCCGCACTCGCAGCGCCCACGACGGACGTTCATACCATGGTGCAAAAGGCCAAGGCGAACGATGCGAGCCTGCTGGAGTTGCCTTGGGGGAGGATCGTCGCTGACATCGTGGCCAAGTCGTGGTGCTCGGACTTGCAGTGTTAAGTCATGGACGACTGCTTGCAGCTTTTTGGCGGCTACGGCTACATGTGGGAATACCCTATTACCCGCGCCTACGCCGATGCCCGCGTACAACGCATTTACGGCGGTACCAATGAAATCATGAAAGAAGTGATTGCACGCAGCATGGGGCTGCATGTGCCGCGGTCGTGATGCAGGCCCACCTTGGTCATGCGGCCGCTGCTTAACGGGCGGGCATATCCGCCAATGAGTAAACCAGGCTCACGCGCGCATCATCTGGCACGGCAGGGATGTGCGCGTTCCAGGCCTCGTAGGCGTTTCGCATGGCAGTTAAGCGCTGTGGCTTGCGCTTGGCTTGGTTGGCGCGTTCTCTAGCGTCCGTGTCGATATCAAAGAGGTACTCGTTGGCATCGACTTTGAGGTATTTCCACGAGCCCAGTCGGTAAGCGCGTTGGTCGCGGTGCTTCATGCGCCAAAACATGGGCCTCTCAAACGTGTTGGCTGGTGCCTGTAAGTTGGCCCACAAAGACTGGCCATCGAGCGGGTGATCTTGTGGGGCTTGCACGCCTGCAATATCTAATATAGTGGCACTCCAGTCCATGGTTAAACAGTGCTGTGTACTGGTTTGACCTGCAATCTGGCCTAGGCCATGTGGCCAATGAGCGATGTAGGGCACGCGGATGCCGCCCTCGGTCAGGTCCATTTTTCCGCCAACCAGTGGCCAGTTGTCTGAGAAGCGCTCACCGCCGTTGTCGCTGGTAAATACGATGAGCGTATTGTCCAGCTGATTGGTTTCCTTGAGCGCCTGCACAACCCAGCCAATGCCTTCGTCCATCTCCCGGATCATGGTTTGGTAGGTGTCGATGTTGCCACCGTCAAGGTGGGAAACGTTTTTGGCAACCTCTGGGTCAATGCCGCCTTGTACGCGTGTCTCCCATGGCCAGTGCGGTGCGGTGTAGTGCAAGCTGAGGAAGAACGGTTGATCTTCCTTGGCGCGTTGATGCACGTAGTCAACGGCGCGTTTAGACAACAAATCGGTGAGGTAGCCTGGTTCATCGTATGGCTGACCATCCAACTCTAAGTCAGACGCCTCGGTACGCGCGTTGTGGCTGTAGTAGCTCACACCCCCTGACATGGGGCCAAAGTGGTGCATGTAGCCGCTTTTCTCAGGCCCAAAGTGTGGCCTGAAACCCAAATGCCATTTGCCGATGAGTGCCGTGTGGTACCCCGCGTCTTTCAACATGCCTGGCAAGGTAAGCAGTTGAGGGAACAAGCCCAGCTCTTTATTACCGTGTGCATTACCCGCCATGGGCTCTTCACTGGCGCCGCGCACCCAGTATTGGTATCGCGCCGTCATAAGCGCAAAGCGCGTTGGTGAGCACACGGGTGAATTGGCGTAACCATTGGTATAGCGCACGCCAGCGCTAGCCAGTTGGTCTAAGCAAGGCGATGTGTTGGCCCTTGACCCATAACAGCCCAGGTCGGCATAGCCAAGGTCGTCGGCCACAATAAATATGAAGTTGGTTTTGGAGGCTTGAGTCATATTGAATTTTTTTGATGTGACTGTTGTAGTCGGTGTGTGAGTAGCAGCCCAGCGCTAAGTGCAAAGCCACCGTAGTCGTACAAAGCTTGGGGCGCTAGCAGCAACACGGCCGCGACCAGTCGCAACGCGACAGCTGTGTAGGGCAGTGCGCGCAACTCCCATCGGGACAAGGCCGTGGCTACCAAGTACATGGCCAACAACAGCTTGAGCAACAAGTAGATGTAAGACGGCCATGTGAATAGGCCGCCAGCTTGCTCTACCGTGAGTAGCAAGGGGTTGTAGGCAAACGCAAATGGAATAATGAAAATCATCACACCAATGCGCGATGCGCTCACGGCGGTCTCGATAGGGCGCGACTGCGAAATGGACGCTGCGGCGTATGCGGCAATAGCCACAGGCGGCGTGATGGTTGAGGCCACAGCAATCATGAACACGAACATATGTGCGTTCAATGGCGCCAGTCCCAACTGCTCCATTGAGGGCAAGGCGATGGCCGCTACGGTGACGTAGGCGGGCAGGGTGGGCATACCCATGCCCAACAAAATGCAGCCACCCGCAACGACGAGTAGCGCAATAAAGAGCGACTGATCTAGCAAGGTCGACATCAAGACGCCAAACTTCACCGGCATGCCTGTCGCTGATAGCACCGAGATAACAATAGAAATAGCGGCAATGGCTGTGAGCAGTTGTGCAAACGTCTTGCCGCCGTTGCTTAAAGCTCTTAGTAGCAAGCTTGGCTGGCTTCGAATGTTTGGATTGATCAGCGACAGCGGAAACAGCAATGCAATAGCGGCTAAAGACGCACCACCAGGTGACAAGCCGCTAATGAGCATGGCCACAATGAGTCCCAATGGGCCGAATACAAGTACCAGGTTTAGGTAGTCTTGCGTGCTTGGCTTGGCAAGCTCTGCATCTGTATCTTGGGGCTTGATGCCAACACGCCTAGCCTCAAAAATGATCATCAAAAACAGGCTTGCGTAAAAAGCCAGCGCGGGCACGAGTACGGCAACCACTACCGTTAGGTAGGACACACCCACATAGTCGGCCATGACCAGTGCCGCGGCCCCCATGATGGGCGGCATGATTTGCCCGCCAGTTGAGGCGGCTGCTTCAACCGCACCAGCGAACTTGTTGGAAAACCCTCTGCGTTTAATCATCGGAATGGTGACCACACCCGTGCCAACTACGTTGGCTACCGCACTGCCTGAAACCGCTCCAAACAGCCCAGAGGCCAAAACAGCTGCGTGAGCTGGCCCTCCGGCCGTTTTTCGCATCAGCGAAAAGGCAATGCGAATCATGGACTCGCCAGCGCCTACACCTTCTAGCAACGCGCCAAGAATGATGAACGGGAGAACGGTTGAAATAACGATGGAGAACGTGGCACCCAAAATTCCTGCATCTAAGCTATACCAAAGATTTTGTGCCAACAACTCATGAATGTCGCCGCTGACCAAGCGCAGCGGCCCAGGCCAATACTCCCCCGTTAGTAAATAGGCAATACCGACAATACCAAGCAAGGCAACGGGGCCACCCCATAAACGCCAGCAGAAAAACAACGAGGCTGCTGCAACTGACATGGCAATACTGGCCTCGCGCAGACCAAATAAAAACATGTCTTCGTCGAGCTTTATGCTGACTTGGTAAAAGCTCCAGCAGCTATACAGTATGGTCACCACAGCCACAACAGACGCTAGTTTGACCCACGCCTTGGTATTGCCCATGGGGTCCGCCACCATGGTTAAACCCACTAGTACCGTGCATAAGGCGAAGAAGCTGGCGCGAAACATCTCCATGGGAAAAGGGCCCAAACGGAAGTTTCCAATCGCAGGCATGACATTGGCCATCCCGTACAACGCAGTCACCAAGCCCAATACCGTCATGGCTTGTTGTGCGAACGTGGCTGTCAGCGACTCACTTGGTGAGTTGTTCATAAAGCGGGTGTCATTGTATGTGCGGCCTATTGCATAGGCGGCTTGCCTAGATCCTGGCAGATCTAGGCAAGTAAGCTGCGTTAGCTGTGCGCCCGAATGGGTGCGTTGACTAGTTGGCTAGCAAGCGCGCAGGAATCTCAACGCCAGCTTCTTTGTAGTACTGCACAGCACCTGGGTGAAGTGGTGCAACGAGGCTGGCGAAGCGGTCTTCGGCTCTCAAAATTGCCAACAGGCTATTGCCTTTTTTGACCTCTGTAAGCGACTCGAAATAGGTCTTTGTCAACTTGTAGGCCACCTCATTGCTGAGGTCTTTTTTGGCCATTAAGGTCATGATGCTGACCCAAGTTGTGATGTCTTGGTCTTTGTTGACTTGGTCGGGGTAGGTGTTGGCAGGAATGACCGCACGCGTGAAGCCTAAACTTGGTTCAGCCTGTGCGGGCACGCTTAACAGCCTAAATGGCTTTGCCATGCCCAACTCAACCAAGGCTTGTGAGCCCACCGGCAGTGTGCTGACGAACATGTCGAATTGACCATCCTTAAAGTTTTGCATGGCTGCATTCCACGGGGCTTTGATGCCTTCATAGTCTTTGCCATCCTCAAAACCAGAGCCTGCCTTCACGATGGAGCGAATCATGGCGTTGGCAGCACCCGCTGGCGGCCCAATAAAGACACGCTTGCCTTTGATTTGACTCCAGTCGGCTGAGCCAGTGTCGGCCCACACGACCATGTGGTAAGTGCTTGAGCCAAAGCTAAACAGTGAGCGCACGTTGTCAGCCAGTGCCGCACCCTTGTCGCCTAGCGAGGCGTAAGGCCCTACCCCTTTTTTCAGGGCTGCATAGGCCGTTGGCGGCACGATGGCGGTGTCTAGTGAACCTTTGCTCATCTTGAGTAAAGACTTTGTCAAGGTCTGGCCGGTTGCCAGTTGTAGCGACACGCCAGCCTTAGACCAAGCCGGTGCCATGCCTTGGGGCATGAGACCCAGCACGCTGCCCGCTGCTGCTGTTTCCATAGCGATAGGCTGCGCCGCTACAGATAGTGACATGGATGCGCAAAGGGCAAGTGCTGCTAATTGTGCTGTTTTTAGTGTGTTCATCAGTGTTGTCTCCTGTAGGTACAGTGGGTTTATGCGACTCTGTGTGATCATCTGCAATTGAGAACTCTAAACGCTATATTCATACAAGTAAAATGCTGATTTGGAATTTCAATCAGGCATAAATCGATGGATCCTAGGCATTTGGTGCAACTGGCCGCTGTGTTGGATAAGGGCTCGCTCACAGCCGCAGCGCTTCAGCTGGGCGTGACGCAGTCCACGCTGACCCGCAACATGGCTACCTTAGAGATGCGCGCCGGTGGGGCCTTGTTTGCGCGAAGCCGGTTTGGCGTTAGGAGTACGCCGCTGGGTGAGGAGTTGGCCCGAGAGGGGCGGTTTGTTCAGCAAAGCCTGCTACGCAGCCAAGAGCGCATTGCGGCGACCAAGCTAGGGCTCAGCCGACAATTGCGCATTGGCATTGGCCCTATTATTGGCAATGCCGTTGCGCCCAATCTCATACGGCACATGCTGCGTGCGCTACCTGACCTATCGATTTCACTCACCGTTGGGCGTCCCAATCTTTTGGTCGAGCGGCTCGGGGCTGGTGAGTTTGATTTGCTGATTGCCCCCTCTATTTACGAGCATCCGCCCAAGGGGATTAGTCGCGCCCTGTTCATGAAAGACAGTTTGGCCATCTTTTGCGGCGCTGGCCACAAGCTGGCTTCACAGGCGCACCCAGGCCCAATCACTGGGGCGCAGCTAAGTTCAAGCCCGTGGTTGAACATTGGCTTCACATCACCATTCAAGGACATTGAAACTGACTTCCTGAGTCAAAACGGCGTGAGCGAGCGGCGTATTGAGCTGGCAACAATTGGCGATGCCACCGTGTTGTTGAGCGTGTTGATGGACGGCCAACACCTGTGCGTATTGCCTAGAAATACCGTGTCCCTGTTGGCGCACATGTTTCCGCTCATAGAGCTACCTGTTAGGGCTGCGTCGGGTCGGCGTGACCTCTATCTGTGGTCAAAAAGCAGTGACGCTGGGGATGAGACCATTCAAACGCTCATGCAATCGGCTTACCAATTGGTGCCCGAGCCACTCAGGGCGTGAACGTTGTACCGCGTTACATGCGGGCTAATCGGGCTGTAGCCATGTTGCCTGCCCGCTGGTGAGGTTGGTGAGTTGGGCCACAAAGTCGTCTAGCTTGCTGGCCAGTCGCCTGGCAGCGTCTTCAAACGCAAAGCAATGAGCGCTTGGTAAGTGGCAATATGTTCTCTTTTGGTGGCGTGGCTCAGTGCGCCAGCAATGGCGCCTGTATAGGTCCTGACCAAGCCGCCAGCGCCGAGCTTAACGCCGCCAAAGTAATGCGCCACTGAGGGCCAATACACCGTCTAGCTCATGGTGTCTCAGCACCTCCAGCATGGACGCCCGGTGGTACCGCTGGGCTCGCCGTCGTCTACGGCAGCGGACTGCCCACCCGCCATCAGCGCCCAACACACATGGGCGGCACTGGGGTGTTGAAGCCTCAGAAGCGCTACCACTTGGTGCGCTTGCGCGCGGTTGGCCACCGACTGCACGCAACCAATGAAGCGGCTTTTCTTAATAAGCACCTCGTGCGAGATGGGTGCGGCAATGCCAAATCCCACGCTGCAGTGGCTTACGCGGGAAAAATTTCGGTATCGACTTCGGTGTTGGCTTGCGCGGTGTAGCGTGGCCCGGCCACTGTGTTGTGGTTAATCAGTGCGTTGAGTTGTGCCAAGGTCTCAGTGTTTAAGCTGATGTGTGCGGCCAGTGCGTTGTCTTGCACGTGGGCTACTTGTGTGCTGCCAGGTATGGCCACAATGTGTGGGCCTTGGTGTAACACCCAAGCCAGTGCCAGCTGCGCAGGTGTGTGGCCTAGCGACTGAGCAATGATTTTGAACTGCGCGAGCAGCAGCACGTTTTTGGCGTAGTTGTCTGGCAAAAACCTAGGCATGGTGTGGCGTATATCGCTGGCGTGGTAGGTGGTGGCGCTGCCGGTGTTGTCCGCCCAAAAACCTCTGCCCACAGGGCTGAACGCCACAAAGGTCGTGCCCAGTTCTTTGCACGCTTGCAGTACCGCAATCTCAGGGTTGCGCGTCCATAGCGAGTACTCGGTTTGCACGGCGGCAATAGGTGCCACCGCATGGGCTTTACGCAGCGTGCTGGCCGATACTTCAGACAAACCAATGTGGCGAATTTTGCCTTCACGCACCAAGTCAGCCAATGCGCCAACGCTGTCTTCAATGGGTACGTTTTTGTCCCAGCGGTGCAGGTGGTACAGGTCAATCACGTCGGTTTGCAAACGCTTGAGGCTGAGTTCGCAGTGGCGTTTGATGTTGGCTGGGCTGCCATCAATCACACGCACCAATTTGCCGTCGCCGTGCACGTCTTCACCACCCATGGCGCACTTGCTGGCCAGCATAAATTTGGAGCGATGCTTAGACAACACCTTGCCCACCAAAGTCTCGTTCGCCCCAAAGCCGTACAGCGTTGCGGTGTCAAACATGGTCATGCCAGCGTCTAGTGCGCTCAAGAGCACACGTTCGCCATCGGCATCTGACAGCGGCGCGCTATAGGCATGGCTGATGTTCATACAGCCCATGCTCACGGCGCTGATGTTGAAGTCGCCAATAGCGCGAACGGGTAGGGGCGTGGGGTAAGTGGCTTGCATCTGGTGACAGTCTCAGAGGGTGGTTTGAAGTGAGGGCTAATTGTGCAACATGCCCAACGACAGCTGCGCACGCGGGGCTGATTACCCGCACAGTTTGCTACAGTGCACGCGGCCAGTTCAGTGGTTGGTCAGCTGCTGCTTTAGGTCGTAGCACTTGGTAGCACGGCAGCACCTGCGCCACGCTGGCGTTGGGCTCGCGGCCTTCGCCGCTTATGTAGCGGAAAAAGGTCCCCAGCGGCCCGTCGTTGTTGAACGACAAGCTCAGCGTACAAATGGCGCCATTGGCGGCTTTGAGCTGAATGCTCATATACATGGCAATGCCCAGCGTGGGGTGCTTGCATGGCGTTGGCCTGCACCACCGGGCTGCCCGCTTGGTAGGCAAACAAGTCAACGGTGTGGGCGGCGTGATGCCACAGCAGGTGGTCGGTCCAGCTGCGGGGCTGGCCCAAAGCGTTGATGTTGCTGCGCCTAAAGAAGAAGGTTTGCACATCCATGTGCTGCATGTTGAACTCGCCTGTCACCACTTTGTTGTGTACCCATTGGTGGCTGGGGTTAAAGCGGCGCGTGTCCCCGCACCTGACTACCAAGCCAGTTTGCGCTTGCAGTGCCACTACGGCTTGGGCATCCGCCAAGCTGTCTGCCATAGGAATTTCTGCTTGCACATGCTTGCCCGCTTTCATGCATGCAATGGCTTGCGCGGCGTGCATTTGCGTAGGCGTGCACAAAATCACCGCATCAACGTCGGGCAAGGCCAAGCTCTCGAAGCGCGAGTTCCTCGAGCGGCTTGAAGAAGAACACGGCACAGCTCTTCACGCTGTTTGTGCTGTCCAACTTGTGGATGGTGCGGTGAGTTATTCAGACCATCCCTAAAGCCTCCATATAACTTGTTGTATCTTGTCGCAAATTCGTAGGGCTTTCAAGTGCAGTGCAAGCCTGCCTGCGATAGCGCTATTGGAACCTTACGGCAGGCATGGCCTGCTCCACATATCAATTCAATGCAGCGGTTTGCGTACAAAGTTGACGACATGAACGTCGGGAGCAATTTTGCTTTTTGCGCCCGAAGAGCAACTTGAAGTTTTCCCCTCAGAATTGTTCAGGCTGTGCATATGCAGTTGATTGAAGACCTCGACATAGTCTTTGGTTTCTGCTATCGTTTTTGCAGTACGCCCGCCTTCATTCGTCGCACCCACATCCACACCGGCAGCCAGCAATACCTCAACTACACGAGCTTCACCGTAGCCGGCGGCAATCATCAGTGGACGCGTACCATAGCTCACCTGGTGTTCGATATTTGCCCCGGCTTTAATCAACTCACTCACCACATCCGGGAAGCCGCGATTTTGTTCATAATTGAACAAGGCTTTCATCAGCGCGGTCCAGCCGTGTGCATCGGTAGCATCAACTTCTGCGTCGGCCTTGATCAGCACTTCAACCAGCGCGAGATTGCCAGCACCGGCCGCCAGCATCAGCACAGGCGCACCCGCTTCGTTTTTGCTGTTGCAATCAGCACCATTTTTCAGCAGTGCAGCAGCTGTAGCTACATCGCCAGCCAAGACAGCATTCAATAATTCGGTGCTCATAACTTTTCCCATCTGATTGTTCAAAAATTGCGATCAGCGCTGTTGCCACTTCATCGTGGCGACCGCACCGCACACGATGCCGGCCAGCGCGATGAACGAGCCTATGGCGAGCGTGGACACGCCCGACAAGCCCTGGCCAACCGTGCAGCCCATCGCTAGGACGCCGCCGAAACCCATGAGCACAGCGCCGATCAACTGGGTGCGCAGATCCTCCAGCGAGGCGAAGCCTTCCCAGCGAAACTGCCGTGTGCTGACGGCATAGGCAAACGAGCCGAGGACAACGCCGATCACCGTGGCGATGCCGAACGTCACCCGCAGTGACTTGTCGGTCCACAGCATCAGCAGCTCCAGACTGAAGGCCGTTGGGGCCACAAAACTCAAGGACTCCAGCGTGCGGCTGTTGGTGGCGAAATACACGGTTTCCAGCGTATCGTTTTCGCCATAGCCGATGTTGCCCGTCAGGTACCAGGCCGCGACGATCAGCAAGCCGAGTACAGTCGCGCCGATCAGGTGGGACAGATTGCCGCGAAAGCGTTTGTCCTTGAAGACGAACACCAGCAGACTTAAACCCACAACGACCAGGGTGGCGAGCAGGGCAGTTTTTTCTGGCAAGCCGGTCAGTTTGGCCAGAACTTGCGGCAGACCCATGGCGGACAGGCCCCATGCGGATAAATCGATGGCTACTGGATCCAGATAGCTGGCGCGCCACTGGCCGAACAGTCCCTTGAGCGTCATGTAAGCCGAGATCGCCACAAACACCAGCACCACCAGCGAACGCACACTGCCACCGCCCAGGCGCACCAAGTTTTTGTTGGTGCAGCCCGCCGCGATCGTCATGCCCACGCCGAACAGCAAGCCCCCCAGCAGCAGGGACAGCCAGGGCAGCGTTGGACGGTAATAGATCGACTTGGACAGATCCATCAGTCCGAAGTAATACAGCAGGTTGGCACCCACCATGGCCACGGCAATGGCGAGCAACCACATGCGCATGCGCCCCCAGTGGCCCATGTTGACCACATCCGAGATGGCTCCCATGGTGCAGAAGTTGGTCTTGTTGGCGACTGCGCCAAAAATAAAGGCCAGCACAAAGCCACCCCATACGACCAGGGTGGCTGGGCTGATTGCTTCGCTCATATTCAAATGCTCCAGATTGATGGAAAAATATCAGTTGCTGCCACCCGCGACGCGGGTGAGCGTGTTACGAATGGCTTCAGGGGCATTGATGATGCCCATGAACTGACCCATGCCTAAAGCGGGCCAGGCCAGTGCAATGCGGTAGCGGGCATACAGTGCGTAGACCTTGTTGCCCACGATGAACAACTCGTAAGGCAAGCCTGCCATGTGGTCGGCGCCGATCTTGTTCACCCACCAGCCCTCGCCGTCGCCGGGATCGTTCATGGCCACGCCAAAAACCGCCATCTGGTTCTGCGGGATCAGCACTTGATAGACACGACTGGTGCCACCTGTTTCCTTGGAGAGGTTGTCTTGCACCGCCTTGAGCGCATCTTCAAAACTCGCGTGTGTGCTGAGCTCGCTGTTGGACGAATCGAAACGTTCCATGCCAAACATGTAGCGGTAATTTGCCAGCTCTGCCTCCGCTACGTCGCCGCCAAAACTAGCGCCTTCGCCCAATGCGCTTGCGAGGCGAGTTTGCACAGACTTGACAGCGGTCTGTGCGGTCTTGAACTGACCCCGCAGGTAGGCGCGGTACCAGTAGTCCGGGTTCATGTACGACACGCTGCCGTCACTTTTCACCCCCACGCGTATGCCGGATGCGACGACGGCGGAACCGCCGATGGTGCGTATGGCCGCCAGAATGGCCGGGTCGGTGACCACCAGGCTGGCGTGTCCGGGAAGGCCTTTGGGCGTGTGTCGCCCAATCACCGTAAAACCTTGAACTTGCAGCTTCTTCTCAACCTGGGCCAATTGCGTCGCTAGGTCTGCCCCGGGCACCATGTCCCCCTTCACATAGGGCGCAAGTGCCAGGCAAACCTGTGACGAGAACAGCAGGACGCACCACAGGGCCAGATTCTTCATAGCAGTTCTCCATCTCGGTTTTGCCGCGCTGTCAGGCTGCCAGTCCCCTGCGGGATGGCAGCGCAGCTTTGAGGGCGCTGACACGGGTTGTGCCAGCGGAAAAGGGTTCTTAAATGAACAGGCAGACGTCGGATTCGCCGGCAAACTTCATGAAGGTGGCGGCCCCGCCGTACTCGAGGCCATCAATGAATTCGCTGGTCTTGAACTCGAACAGGTCCACGGTCATCTGGCAGGCGACGAATTTGACGTCCGCCTCCAGGCAGATGTCACGCAACTCCTGCAAGGACGCCACGCCCTTGGACTTCATCTTGTTTTTCATCATCATCGTGGCCATCGATTCCATGCCAGGCAATATCTGCACCCAGACGGGCATGGGCACCGGCATGGGCATGGCCGGATTCGCCAACGGGCTGATCTTGACACTATCCAGGCTCTTGCGCAGCAATTGCAGTCCGTAGAAGGTAAAGAAGATCTGGACTTCCCAGCCCAGCGCTGCGGCGGTCGAGGCCAGAATGAAAGGCGGGTACGCCATGTCCAGCGTGCCCTTGGTGGCGATGAGCGCCATTTTTTTGGTTGCCATGCGTGTGCTCCGGTGGTGTCAGTCGATGATGAAGTTCAGGCTTTTTTGAGATAGAAGACGTGCTTGCCGCCTTCAGTGCCTTGTTCTAGTAGCGCGTTGCCGGTCTGCTCGGCAAAGGCGGCCATGTCGCACACCGATCCCGGATCGGTGGAAATCACGCGAAGCACCTGCCCGGAGGCCATGTCGGCGAGCGCCTTCTTGGTTTTTACGATGGGCAGCGGGCAGGCCATGCCCGACGCGTCAAATTCCTTGTTGAATTCCATGTGTTGTCTCCATTGGGTGATTGATTGCAGTCGATTATTTGCAGGGGAGTTATTGGGGTCAGACACCAATTTCGCTGCGGTGCATCGCACCGCGCCCTCCGGGCGAGCCGTAGGCTAGTCGAATTTGGGCTCTGACCCCAAAAACTCCACCGCATCCGGCGATTTTTGAGTAGGAGCCATGGTACGTCTATCACCGCAAAGGGTAATGTTGAATAGCCCATATGGGTGATGTGGTTTTTCCCCTTGCAAGTTAAACGACATGACCGCGAGACGGCAAGAGGGTCATTTCAAGGTGGCGGGTGTGCCCAGGATGCGAGATGTACTACCATTAACCAATGTGCAAGATATCGCTGCTCTTATCATCGCTCCTGCTTTGCGGACCTGTCGTAGCGCAGGGTTTCTTGATATTTCAGGGGGCCGATCTCAAGCTGGGTGAAAAGCTGATTGCCGAGCAAAAGTGCGTTGCCTGTCACCAACAAAAAGT